>SKEM01000167.1_pt1 | contig 51208 bp, 50 predicted proteins | sample 4826731 | NCBI WGS metagenome assembly SKEM01 (sample SAMN11008809, study PRJNA524170) | human gut metagenome | biome: Human fecal sample; material: Feces; isolation source: fecal sample from pouch patient p37 | host: Homo sapiens | place: Israel: Tel-Aviv | collected 2015-07-27 | reverse complement strand
AATGAAAAACAGGACATTACATTTACCGTTGTCTATTAGGGTTTCTAGTTTCGGACGCCATAAACTAGTCGAAATTAATTTTTAAGTGGGTCCAAGAAGACAAAGTGAAAAATCAGTGCGTGTTTTTGTCTGTTTTACGTTTCTTTCTGGCTGGAAGGCTAAACCATAGAAGCAAGGCAACAGGGAAGAAGAACAAGAAAACGCCTAAACTGATTTTATGGAATAAAAAGGCAACAGCAAATACTAAAAAAGCAAGAAATAAAATAAAAACAGTTAGTTGCATGGTGTTTCGTCCTTTCGAGTTAGTCTGAGTTTCTAAGTTTATTCTAGAAGGTATACATGATTTTTACAAAAAAATGTTTAGAAAAAGCATGAAAGAATTTGACAGGAGGAAAAAGTACAATGAAATATTCAAGTGTAAAGGAATTGTATGAAGTTTTTGGCCTTGAAAATATGAATTTTGAAAAATTTTGCTGGTATTTGTACAAAAATGGGGTCATTACTCTTAAAGAATGTACTAAGTACATTAGGATGGAAGATACAAAGGGAGAAGTGACTGTTCATGAACTAAAAATTTTGCCTGAATACTTTGCAGCAATTGTTTCAGGAGAGAAACGTTTTGAAATTCGCAAATATATTACAGATTTTGCGCAACAAGATGGTTACGTTGTGTTGGGAATTAAGTAAAAAATCATTAAGGGGACTAATTATGAAATTAATCTATGTTTTATCTGGAAAAGAAGAAAATAAAAACTATGTAAAAAAATTTATTGGCAATTATTGCAGTTTTGGACCTAAAGAGGATGCAAAAGCATTTACTAGTGAAGAAGCTGAACAGATGAGAAAATTGTTAGTGAAAAGTGTAGGCAATGCGTTTGTTATTGATGATGACAGGTAGGTAAGAAATGGATTTCAAATTTAGCGATTATTATCACGATGAAAATATTTGTCTGTCAGAAGAAGCCATTAGAGAGTTACTTATTGCTTGTTTAGAAAAAGGAGAGGAAGAAAATGATTTATATTAAAAATTTTGTACATGATTTTGATTCTTCAACAATTACCTTTGAAGTAGAACGTGAAGGGGTCACGAATCATGTAGAAACTAGAGATACTGGTTATGGAACGACTTCTACAGATATTAATGATTTTACTGAAGATTGGTCAGATTCTGAATACAATCAATTAGAAGAGTTTTTAAACGGTTGTCAAGAAATAGTGCATTCCTTTTATCATTAATTTTTTAATCTGAAGGAAAATGCTGCGAATTATTTCCTAAAGCTTTTGTAGAAGATAATGAATTTATGAAACAAAAAGATCGCTGTGGCGGAAGTAGAGAGACGCAAAGGTGAAGATAGAAAGCGTAAGGCGCACTATTGGGACCTTGTACAAAACTAGAGAAGGTTAGTGCATGAGTGGTGCAATCCCACTCCAGCGATATTGGGAGGACTTGCTAACACGAGGCCAGTGTAGTAAGTATCTGACCCTATAAAGCATATGCAGTCTGTTGATTATATCGCTGTGGCGGAATAGGTAGACGCTCGTACGTGAGATTAGACATTGGAACAACGTATAAGTTCGTATGTAGGGCTTTGGCCCATCGGATAAATCTAATCATGCAAGGTGCAAATCCTTGCCAGCGATATTGAGTTTGCGGTAAATCTCGACTGCCTGTAGCGAAAACCGTACAGAGATTGATCAGCAGTGATGGTATTCAAAGATATAAACCATTCTTATGCTGCTGGAATGACAATCTCAAAAATTTTCGGTTGGCGTGTAGCATCTGGGATGCAACGATCATATAGCGAGATAAGAGGCAGGTTCGATTCCTGCCACGCCAATAAAAAAGTAATCTATTAATTAGGGGGAAAAACTGATGAAAACTTTAAAGTATGTAGGAATGTTGTTGTTAGCGTATGTTATTTATTCAGGTGTATATTCAGGTTTAACCTTTTCGATTCCTGTATTTTTAACTATATTTTTAATGATTATTTTTTGGAAGATTAGTTTGAAAGCCTTGAAAGCAGTTCTATTCTTTGTGACGTTTATGTTTTTTCAATACTAACTTTTGTGATAAACAGGTTTAAGAGTTTAAAAAAAGGAGAACAAATTATGGAAACTATATTTGTAGATCAATCAGATAAATTAATTAAAGAAATTTTAGAGCTAGAACCAAAGGAATACCAAGTGGAAATTTCTAATTTTTTTGAATACAACGTGGAGTTGACTATGAAGAAAACTATTATTTCCAAAGTATGGTTTATTACAGGTTTTGCGGGTTCAGGAAAAACTACAGAGATAAAAAATATATTAAGAAATAATCAAGAAAAGAAATTGATATTTTCTTCGATCACTTCGACAGAAGATGAGTATAAGGAATTATCAAATAGTAGGTATGTTAAGCTTTTTGATATAGGTGTTTTAGGAATTTTAGATATTCAAAAAGTTATTCAACAAATAGATGAAAATTTATCGAATGACGTAAAAGTAGTTGTAATTGATGCTCTATGTCTATTTGGTAATTCAGGATATGGTATTACTGAAAAAAATAAACTATTTTTGAAACAATTACTAAAGTATGCACTAGGTCATTCAGAAATACGATTTTATATTGTGTCATTTCCAATAGAAATAATTCCTAGAAGAGTATTTACAGCTGAAAAAGTGAGGAATTTGTCAGAAAGAAAGCAAGAATTACATGATTTACTAATCACAGAAGGGCATGGATATTTAAAGGGGAGAAAAGGAAAGGTTTTTGTTATGAATCAGGCATTGTGGGAAGAACTTTATTGGTTGGAGTTATTTGAACGGAAAGTTTGTCAATTGAGTTTAGTAGATGATGAACAAATATTTGTTGAATGGAAAAATAAAAGAAAACAAAAATTTAATCTCAAAAAAATATTAAAAAAATATTGGATAAAGGAAGTTCTTCTTGATTATGAAAAGTAAAGGTATGAGTTGTCTAACTAATGATCTCTTTAAGTATCTTTTACAAGAAAAAGACATTATTATTATTGATTCAAAGAATGATATTAACGGTAATAAGATCGTAGTAAAGTAAGTGGTGTGAACAAGACATTACTTACTTTTTTCTTTGGCCAAAAATATAAAATTTTTAGTTGATGAATGCTGATTACTTAGAATTAACAGAAAGAAATCTCGCTTAAAAATACCAAATAAAAATGTTTTAAATATGAAACTTTTAAAGGAGTTACGTAATGGACTTTGAGGATATGTTTTTGAAAATTTTAATGTGGGTTTCACTTTTGCTACTAGGCATTACTATATTTTTTGCCATTTATACTGTTATTACGAATGGTAAAAATCAAATAATTTTAGAACACCAGGATAATGTACTTGTGAAAGAAATAGAATTTCACCCAGAGAGGTCAACTACAATAATGGTGAATAATGGCAATGGAGTGATGGTTCCCCAATACCAACATTCTGGTGCTTATTGGGAGATAGTTGCAGAAGCAGAGATAAATGGTGAATTAATTTCGGCTAGTTACAGATTAGAAGAAAAACCAGATTTCCATGTAGGAGATAAATTGAGTGTTAAAGGAAAGGAACTAAGAAAAATTGAATAGGATGAATTAAGCGATAGATAAAATTCTAGCGCTTTTTTGTTTTACAAAATGAGGTGAAGAAATGAGATATATTCGTGGATCGCCTATTTTTTTGTAAAAAATAGGTAAAGAGAAAGATTGTAAGTATTAAATAAAGAAAGAAGGGTTAATTTGATGAAAAAAACAACAATTATTCAAGGATTAGCAACTGTTACAATTTTAGCTGGCATAGCAATGCCTGTCGTTTCACAAGCGCAATCAGGTGAAAAGGTACCTGATGAAGTGGCACAAACATTTTTCCAACGTGCAAAAAGTAATTCTATTTTAGATGCACCGAAAGCGTCGTTGGTAAAACCTGGAGATGAGGCAAGTTCGAAATATAGTTTTATCGCCAAATTTATTAAAGGTGTCACTACGGTTGAAACAGGTGGGGACGGTTGGACGAATGATGTTTATGTCAATATGCCCCCGAAAAAATGGGATGGTAAAATCGGGCTGGATACAACAAAAGCAAAAAAAGGCCAATCATGGATTCGTTATAACAATGTCGGAACTGCCGATGATGGAACAGTGATTGATTTGAAAATTACGATTCAAGATTGGAAACCATTCATTAGTACAATTAACGGTACTAGTGTTACAAATAATATGATTGCTTTTAATAATGTTTCTAGTATTGGTGTTTATCAAAGTGCGTTTGATTATGTGAAATATACATGGCAGTATATGGAACATGGAACAGATAAAGAAAAAGTGGTGAGCGGTTATTTCACGTATGATGATATTGATAATTTACAAGGGATTACGTTTGGAAAAGAAACGTATAACCGTATTGATTCTTTATATGTACCAACAGACCAATCAATTATTAAGTACAAAGAAGAGAAAGATGGGGGAATAACATTCTTTGATGGAGCAGATCAGCCACTAGATGATTATTTAGACCCTCGTGGTGTATTCACGTTCTTGTATTCTGATTCTTCAAGTTTTGATTTCACGTATAGTGAAGATTTTGCGACACGTGAAAAAAATTCTGGTCGACCAATTCCGCCAAATAACAATAACCAATATGCGTATTTTGGCTATAGTGCGAAAAAGATTCTTCCAACGGCACCACTTATTCCTACAAAAACAGTGACAGATAGTGATGAAACGACTGTAAAAGAAAATACGCTAACTGGGTTAGGTGAAACGTATACGTACACTATTACACATAAAGTACCTGATGAAATTGCCGATTTCTACTACTCAAACTATGAAATGCACGATGAATTGATTCCTGAATTGGAACGCGTTTCCGATGTAAAAGTGATTGATGAAGCAGGTAAAGACGTGACAAATAAATTTGAAGCGAAACATAAAGGTAATTTGATACGTATGGTTGCAAAAGCGGACGTATTAAAAACAGCGGATTTCTACAATCATGAATATAAGTTCAATTTCCAAACAAAAATTCGTGAAGGTGCTAGTTTAGATAAGTACCTTGTCGATGGCAAGCTACAAATTCCAAACCAAGCAAAAGTGATTCAAAATGGCAAAGAAGTACAGAGTGATAAAACAACAACAACAGTACAACCAAAAGATTCAGGAATCAAAAAAACTATTGTGGATGGTGAAAACGAAGTAGAATCAACCAATGTAGAAATTGGTAATGAAGTAACCTTTAAATTAGCTGTTGATATTCCTAACACAAAAGATATGAAAACATTGATGATACAAGATGACCTTGAAAATGTATTTTCAGCGAATAAAGAAATGAAAGTGACTTTAGAGGATGGAACAGATATTACAGATCAAGGGAAGATTACATTAGATAAAGAAACTGAAAAACTTACATGGACGGCAAATGAACCAAACAAGTTAAAAGAAAAGCGTTTGTACGCATACATTAAAGGTACTGTTAAAAATACGACAGATTTGAAAGCTTTTTTAGATGAAGAAAGTGGAAACTATATTGTGCCTAACGTTGGTCAATTGATTGTTGATAAAGAAGCTATTGATTCGAATAAAGTGGATGTGGTTATTCCTCCAAAAGAAGTAAAACCTAAAATTACAAAATCTATTGAACAAGATGGGAAAACAACCAATTTATCAAGTGTAAAAGTTGGAGATACTGTAACGTTTAAATTGAATGTTGATGTACCGAATCGTATGAAATTAGATAGTTTGGGTGTACAGGATGACTTGGAAGACGTTTTAGAAGCAAACAAAGAAGTAAATGTGACACTTAAAGATGGAACAGATATCACAGATCAAGGGAAGGTCACCGTTGATGAAAAAACAGAAAAGATTACATGGATGGCCAATGAACCTAACAAATTACGTGGAGAACAGTTAGTTGTCCATATTAAAGGAAAATTGAAAGATACTGATTTATCCGCATATGCTGATGAAAAAGGGAATTATATGATTCCTAACATTGCTCAATTAATTGTGAATGAGCAACCGTTGGATTCAAATGAAGTAAACATTGTAACCCCTCAAGAAAAACCAAAAGTATTACCAAATACAAATTTAGATTTAAGCAACAAGAATAAGTATGGCTTGATTGCTTTAGGAACGGTAGGAGCCATTGCATTAGGTGGAACAATTGTCAATGTAAAACGTAAAAAAGGAAAAGAATAATGAAAGTTATTTGGCAAACTATTAAATATTATAAATATCAAATCGGGGCAATCGGAATTATTATGATTGCTCTTATTTCTTTTTGGGGATACAGCGCAATTCAAGCAAAAGAAAAACAAGCAACGATTCAAACATTAAAAAAAATAAATGAAAGTGGAGTGAATGAAGCGAAAAAAGCTAAAGATACTCATTCCATTATTGAAGGGGAGTCAAATACAAATAAAAAGGAATTTTCTAAAGATGAAATAGAGAGTGGGGGAGCTTCGAAAAAAGCAACAATTGATGTTCTTTCTTCGGGAGAGCGACCAACTGCTGAAGCGATTCAGGCAGCATATTCGAATTTTAATCAAGCACGAGAAGATATTGTAGGAACATTAACAATTTCTTCTATTGGCTTAGAAATGCCTATTTTAACTGGAGCTTCATATAACCAAATGCTCTATGGGGCATGTCAGGTGTTACCTAAACAAACAATGGGAGAAGGGAATTATCCGTTAGCTGCTCATAATGCTGGCGTACCAGGTCTCATGTTTAGTTCTTTAAAAGATGTTCAATTAGGCGATAAGGTTATTGTTACTAATCGAAATAATCAATCATGGACGTATGAAATTACAGAAAAAAAGAATGTAGATATGACAGATACAAGTATTTTAAATATGACTCTTCGACCAAGAGTAACGCTAATTACATGTGATCAGGAAACAGAAACGACAGGACGAGATATCGTGATTGCAGAATTAGTTTGAGAAGAGAACAGAAAACTTATTAATTGGAAAATAATAAAAGATTAAAAAGAGAACAGTCATAGATTGTGCTCTTTTTTGTTTTGGGGAGGGAAAGCAATGATTAAGTACAAAGGGAGTGATGTGAAACGACAGGCTCATACATTGTATTTACCGAATAAATTTCTACAGCCTTTTACTACGAAACATAAAGGAAAAAACACGATTCATTATTTGATGAAACGTAGACATTTACAAAGAAAAGATGTTCATTTCAGTGGAAATGTGAAAGGAATTCGACTATTAGGTGTGATTTATCCGAGTGGGCGAATAGTATATATCAAAATAGTCAAAGTGGAAGTAATTGAGAATAAGAACCAGTTGAAATTTGTAGCCTATCACAACTAAATGTATAGGAAATATGTGTGAATCATCGAAAGGAGGTGATTCAAAGATGGCAAAAAAGAAAACAGAAAAACAACAAGTAGTTGAAAAGTTGTTAGCAAAGCGTAACAAAACGTTGGTTCAATGGAAAAAGGAAGTTGTAGAAAAGGAACAGTTTGATTTTTTTAGAGGTCAGAATCCAGAACTTGAAGAGTATGTATTAGAACGTGCGATGGATCAATTAATTTTAAATGAATGTAAAAAAAGCAATTAAACATTATTTAGTAAAATAAGAAAGAGGGAAAAATATGTTAACAATTAAATCGTTAATTTTGTCAGGTCAAACGTATGTATTAGGTCAAGTGGATGTGTTTAACAAATTACAAGAAGTGGGTAGATCATTTGCAAAAAATCTACAAACAATTTCCGCGTTTGGCGCATTAATTGCTGCTATTATTTGCGGCATTGGCTTCTTTTTAACTCGCCAAGCAGCTGAAGGCTCAAAAAGTAAATTAGGACAGATTATCATGGGGGTCGGTGTTGTTCTTTTAGCTCCGTCAGCGATTATTTGGCTATATACTACATTTGGTGGAGCAGCACCATCATTTTAATTAATAGGAAAAGCGCTAGAAATTTTTAACTAGCGCTTTTTTGTTTTCTAAAGGAGGAATTTTGATGGTACAGATAACCATTCGTACGGAAGAGAAGAAGTTTAAAAAGTTTAAAATTCATGGATTTAAAGTGAAACCATGGGAGAAAGAAGTCAAATTGAATTTTGTTGAAGGTGAAGAAGTATTACATGAGATTTGTAATGAAATGCAAGAACGAGGGATTGAGAAGGGGAAGATTTACATTGCTATCCATTTTGAGGATAAGGAAATTGAATGTAGTCCAATGACACTAGATGTTTCTGAAGAATATCCTTTGCTTGTTGATTTGATAAAGCAAGACATGATTCAGTCAATGGATGAAAACACTACTGAAGAAGAAACGAAGCTTTTAAGAAGCGTTCTCGAAGCCATTCAAGAAGAGGTGGGAATTATCAAAGAAGATTCAACCTCTACTGAAGAAAATGAAATTGAACAAGTTGCTCAGGAAGAAGAGCAGTTGGAAGAAGGAAGGCTTCACAATACGAATGAAGAGCAAGAAACTGTAGACGATACTGAAGAAGAGCTTGAAATCGTAATTAATGAAGAAAATGAAATTACACCAAATACAAGTAACGTTAATGAAATTAATTCTGCTCAGCCAAGTGAGAGATTAACTACAAGTTATATGGCGTATACAACCCCTACAAATCGTCTAAATCAATTACGCGAACTAGCAGAAAGTTGCTCAAAAGAATCTATTTTCAACAGTTTTGAATTGCAAGAATCTGATGATTTAACAGAATTACAACAATATCAGCATAAATACCTTACAAAACGCCTTGAAGAATTAGGACTAAAAGAAACAATCAACGCATTTAAGTCTGTGATTGATGAAACGAAAGTTAATGTAACGAAGCAATTAAGTGAGTATTACAAAGAAGTGAATCAAGACAAACCTTCAAAATATGCAGACGAACATATCGAAGAAGCGTTTGCAGATATCAAATTAACTTTTAATCAAAAATATTTTGATTTTGAAGCGCAACAAGAAGCGTTTATAGAGCGTTTTTCCAAGGATATGGAGGAATCTAAACAAAAAGAGTTAGAAGCCTTTAAAACGCAATTAGAGGAGAAATATACGAAGTTATTGCAGGAAGAACGACAAAAAACAGAAGTAGCACTTGTTAATAAGAAAGAGTCATTAAGAAAAGAGCTTGAACAAGAAGAAGCAGTGGTTTATCAAGCATTAGTAACAGAAAAAATGGAGGAACGTGATCAAAAATTAACAGATTATAAAAATCAGTTAGAAGAACAGGCTCAAAATGAAATTGAATCGGCTTCATTAAATTTAATAAGTACTTTTGAAGAAATCAAAAATACTTTGAAATCAGAGTTGGAAGAAAAAAGTATTGAGTGGCAACAATTAATTGTTCAAGAAGAACAATTACAAGCGCAAAGAAGAGAAGAAGCTAATCGGAAAAAAGAAAAGGAGCAAGAACAACGAATGAAAGAAAAAGAGTTGGAATTAAAAGAAAAAGACTTATCGTTGAAACAGAAAGAATTAGACACGCCGAAAGCACCAGAAATTCATGTAATGTCTATGCCAACAACAGAACCAAAAAATGTATTTAACGATCAGCTCATTCAACAACTCTTAGCAGATAGGAAAAAGGAAGAAGAGCAAAAGCAAGCAAGGTTTAAATATGGAATGATTGCTCTTGTTTCTTGTACAGTAATAGGAGTGGGTGGCTTTTTATTTAATTCAAACAATAGTACACAAGCTGAACTAAGTAAAACACAAGAGCAATTAAGTGCTGTAATGAAACAGGCAGAAGGAAAAACAGAAGAATCCAAAGAAACATTAGATACTTTATTGGAAAATCGAGAATTTGAGAAAGCTTTCGATAAATATACAGATGCAAAGAGTTTAGGAAAAATGGAAAACTATTTTATGGAAACAGAAGATTTACCGATGTTGAAGAAATTTAATAAGGAATTCAAAACAAAGACTGGTGCGTTAAATGAAGCGATTTTAGAAAATGATTCTGCCAAAATTACAAAATTATATGAAAAAATCGAACAGAAAGACCTGCTGAATGATCAACAAAAAAACGCTGTAAGGTTGGCATATTATTCACAAAATAAAAACGACCTAGCTGAAAAAGTATAGCTAGGAGGTAACATAATGCGTATTAAAGACAAAAAAAAGAGAACGAAGATTATTCTACCAAGTGTTTTAAAATTATTGAAAGTAGATTCAACAAAAAAATTTCTCAGTCATAGCTATTTTTACAAAGTTGCAGGTGAAGATTTACCAGAAAGGCATGAAAAACGATGGATTGCAAAAATAGTTACGTCTTTAATAAGTTTTGTTGTTTTGTTTTTTGTGATAGGCTACATTGTTTCTATTTGTTCTCAATTTATTGCTGAATTAACAGCAATTGGCAAACAAACAGATTTACAAACTCTCTTTTTTACGAATTTTCCTACAATAACTATTGATTATACTGATTGGAAGCTAAATTATTTATCTGTACAAATTAAAATGATTGTTGCATTGTGTTGTATACCACTTTCTATTGTTGTTGGTTTTTGGATTGATTATATGCACCATTCCATTACTGATGGACAAAAAGGGGATAATCGATTGACAACATTAGAAGAGATTAAACAGCAATATAAGGAAATACCAGATCGTACACAACCATTTAAAGGCATAGGTGGTATTCCAATCAGCCATTACAAAGATAAAACGTATATTTCAACAGAAACAGAAAACTCTTGTTTTATTGGTACTAGTCGTTCAGGGAAAGGACAAACATCTGTAATCAGTTTAATAGATAACTTATCAAGGGCAGAAGAACAATGTTCTATGGTTGTAAATGATCCTAAAACAGAATTATATACTTCGTCAAAAGAACCTTTAGAAAAACGAGGTTATGAGGTTTTAGCATACAATGTGTTAGATCCTTTATCATCAATGAGTGATAATCCATTAGCTTTAATTGTAAAATATTGGAAGCGAGGAGATATAGACACAGCAACAGAATTAACAAATACCTTTACGAATACTATCTATAGTGATCCAAACGCAGGGGATAACAAATATTTCAATGATAATGCACAAAAAGCTGTCAATGCGATTATTTTTACTTTATTGGAATATGCGGATAGAAATAATGCATATGAGAAAGTTACACCCAATAATATCGTAGAAATGCTTACTGAATTAGGTAGTTTGAGCTATAAACTTGATGAAGAAGATTTTAATGAGAAAAATGCTTTAGACGAATTTATGGAAAGTCTTCCTGCAGGGAATGTAGCGAAAAAACAATATGGTTCTACAAAAATGGGTTCAGACAAAGCTCGTGGGAACATTTTATCAACGGCTCTTACTGGATTAAATCCATATACGTTGCCGAAAGTTGCAAAAATGACTTCATTAAGTAGTTTAGATTACAAATCAATTGGGTTTCCCAAATATATCGATGCGAAATTTCATGAATCAATGATGGCAAAACGTGTGCAAGTGAACTTTTATCATGAAGGAAAGGTTATTCATGAAGAATGCCTAAAAGTGGAATACAAAGGTTTTGCGGAGTTAAACTTTAAATGTAATTTGGTTAGTGGTGACATAATCGAGTTTAAATACACAGATGAGGACGATACGTACATTGCTCGATATACGTTTGAAAGAGAGATTTTAAAAGACGAAGAGGGCAATAAAGTCTATCAGAAGAAGCAAGGCTGTGAACACCTACCAGACTACGAAAAATATGCAAAAATGACTCTTTTAGAAGATAGTACGATGGAATTGGAACGTTTAGAAGTGCATTATTCTGACAAACCAATAGCAATATTTATGTTAACACCTGATTTTAATTCAGCAAACCATGTATTGGTAAGTATTTTCTTAAAACAAGTTTATACTGAGTTATCCAGTCAATGTGTCAAAACACGAGGAGACAAGTGCCATAGAAGAATCCATTACATTCTTGATGAATTTGGGAATATGCCTGCCGTAGCAGATATGGAGAACGTTATGACGGTAACAGCTGGACGTAATATGCTTTGGGACTTATTTGTCCAATCATATAGCCAAATATTTGCAAAATATGGTGAAGATACTGGAAATACAATTAAAGATAACTGTCAAAATCATATCTACATTATGTCTACTAATGATGGTACAATTGAAGAATTTTCTCAAAAAGTTGGCCACAGGACAGTGCAACAAGAACAAGCGCAAACGAATATTTTTGGCATGAATAAATCTATTAGCCGGAACCCTGACCAGGAACGAATACTGACAAAAGACAGGATTGGCACATTGCTTGAAGGGGAAACAATCGTTATTCGTCCTCTAAAACGACGTGATAATCGTGGACGAAAAGTACGAGGTTTTCCTATTTTTAACACAAAGAAAACAGCAATGCCTTATGCGTATCAGTATTTGACAGAATTTAACAATGGAGGAGATATACAGGATATTGATATTGAAAGTAAACATGCAGATTTAGACCTATCTAAATTTACTCTTGATTACATGCAATTTCTAGTGGATCCACAAGCAAAAGTGGTATATATGAGTAAAAAAATTGCTTGAAATACTAGGAAATATACACAAATATGATAAAATATTTACTATATAAACATATAAAGGAGCATTTTATGAAAAAATATATTGGAGTAGTAAGTATATTATTCATTGCTGTTTTAGGTTTGAGTGCTTGTGGCTCTAATAATGAATCGAGTGAAAAGAAAGAACAATCAGCTATTACCAAAAAAGAAAAAAATAGCATTTTACCTATTGGTAATGGGTATGTATATCAAGATAAGTTTGATTATGTAAAACTTACCATTCTTTCAGAAAATGAGTGGTCTATTCAAACAGATGAAATGCATGTACCGATTAAATTTAATGTAAAAGATACAAAGCAAACAAAAGAAGGATTTAAATTGATTGAAATGACAACAGATCAAGGGTTTGATGGTGAAGGAAAGTTAACTGTTAGAGAAGGGAAACCTTGGTACTATTATTTAGTAGATAAAGGGGATAAGATTGGTTTTGATTTGAAGGTTACTGATGAATCGAAGGATATAGAAAATTCAGCTTATCTTAACGGTTATTTCATAAAACAATAAATAATATTTGAAAGACATGCTAATGGGCATGTCTTTTTTGATTGGAGGAAAACGATTTGTGGGATTGGCTCACAGGAGAAGCAGATAAAGTTGAAGCAGCAGTTAAATTTTTAACAAATTATGCTGATTATTTGCAGTTTCAAGATATTGGTAGTTGGTTATGGAACAGTTTTGTGTGGGGCGCAATTAAGATATTTTATGGTCTAAATACAGGACTAGAAAAACTTCTCTTACAATCTTTTGATGTAGGAGAGTTTTTAAAAGATAAAGGCTTAACGGAATTACAAACCACGTTTGTAACTACTTTAGGTGCTGTTTTATTATTGATTAGTCTTATTTGGATTGGAATAAAAATGATGACATCAAATAATCCACCAAAATTAAAAGATACCCTTATGAAGTTAGTAACAGCGGTTTTTATTCTTTTGTTTAGTGGTTCTATTGTTAATACATTGTTTGAACATAGTAAGACTGCTTTTAATGACGTTACACAAATTAGTAAAAATGCACCGTCTATTCAAATTATTCAAGATAACACCAGTGATTTGATAACGGTTTTGAAAAAGAAAAAGGAAAATATCAAGCCAACAGATAAACTGAACGCAATTACTGAAAAGAATTTTTGGTATACAGACATTAATGCTGTAATTACTGAAGATTCGATTAAGGAAATTACAAAGAAAACTCAAAATGACGACGCTAAAAATCTTAATAGAAAACTTAATGTTGATGATGAAGGTAAAACGACTGCATCTAAGTATAAAGACAATTTCATTGCCAAATCTGTCTATGAATCAGGTTATCGTAGATATGCGACAAAAAATGGCGTGATTTTTACTGGAGAAGCTTCTTTATCAGTTGGCTACTTGTTTATTATCTTTTCGATAATTATGTGTATTTTTGAATTAATGTACAAGAAATGCTATTTACTTGTCGCAGCTGCAACAGATTTAGATACAGGGCAACGACGAAATAAAGCGTTAGAAAGCATCGCACAATCTCTTTTATTAATTGCTTTTACAGGACTAGAATTGAGAATCTATATTGGAATCTTAAACTTTTTAGGAGGTAAGAATTTAAATCCTATTCTGTATGTTATTTGTTTAGTTGTTTCTACATTCTTACTATTTAAAGGTTCGCAGTCAGTTGCTGCAATTTTTGGTGTAGATACGTCTCTTAAAAACGGTAGTAAGTCATTGATGGCAGCATTAGGAGCTGCAGGAGTTGCTAGAGGAATTGGTCGAGGCACAAAAAATGTCGCAACCTCAACTTTTTCAGCTACTAAGAAAGGAATTAATAGAATACGCAATAAAACTACAGATTCTGATGAAAGTGATACGTCTAACCTTTCTAATGAAGAACAATCCACCAATGGAAAAACAGGTAAGGAAAAAACTGGAATTGGGGAAAAAGCCAAAGAGATGGCCAGAAAATCTGGGAAATTACGAGGTTATCTTGGAGAACGTAAACTTAGTGGTGCTGTTGAAGATGGTATAAATTCTGTAAAAGAAAAAGCTTCGGATGCTGTGGACTCAGTAAAAGATGGTGTGCAGAATCCAATTGATAAAGCAAAAGAATTTGGTAAAGATATTAAAGAAGAATATGATACTGGGGTTGATGAGGGAATTTCTACTGGATTAAACAAACGATCAGAAGCAGAAGATAGTATTTCTGAGGAAGATATTTCCGTACCTACTACAGAAGAATTAACCAATCAAACGAGAGGAACAAATCAAGATGTTCCATCAGATCACAAGGAATCTACTAATTTACCAACAAGAGAGTTGCCTGAATCGATTGATTTACCAGAAAATAGCATAGATAAAGAGTTGCCGAATACAGGTGCTAAAACAGAGGAACGTAAAGCTAAAGGTCTCAATGATCATATAACGACAGAAGAAGAGAAAGACGTGAATGTAGAAAATAAATTAAAAGAAAACGTCAATTCTATTGCAAGCACAACTGATTCTTCAGTAACAAACGATCGACAACCAATTGATACTACTCGGTCAATGTTAAGTAAAAGCAAAAACAACTCGTCAGATAAACAAACAAGTAAAACAGAAACAGCAACAGTAAGTACAACAAATGAAATCAATCAAAACGTTGATGTTAGACATGTTGAAAATCAAAACACGCAAGTAAATACAAGTAACACAGTAATTAGTGGAAGTAAATCGGGCGCAACTAAAATTGATGAAAAAGCACCTATCCTTCAAAATCAACAAGTAAAATTAACTCCAAAAGCACAAGAACTAAAAGAACAACAAGAAAAATTAAAAAATCAATTAAGAAGAAAATAATTTTCGTCTACAAATATCAAAGCAAGCGAAGGACAAATCCAGCGCTTGCTTTTTTATTTAATAATGAGAGGAGAAAGTATCAATGGATAAATATAGAAATGCAAAAACACCACCGTCTATTTATTTCCGAATGAAGTTATGGGGTTGGTTAGTGTTTACCGACTTGTTAGTCGTTGCGTTCTTTTTTTTAGTAGCAAAACAAGCAAACACCATTTTTCATTTGGGCAACATAATGGGTTTTGTTAACTATTTATTTTCGTTTGTCATTGCGATTTTATTAATTACAGTTCCAAAAAACAATCCAGAAGAACCCAGGTACAAACTTTTATTTTATGCGCTAATTATGGATGTAAACAAATATCATTCACTAGATAATCAAAGAACGTATCACAAGAAAAATGAGGTGTAATAATGCAAATCAAAGAGAAAAAACAAAAAACGTCTAAAGGCTCCCTTTTAGATACTTTTAAGGCAAAAGACATGAGTATATTAGATACGCTGCCGTTTAAATCCTGTGACGAAAATGGCGTCATACGAACAAAAAATGATACGTATCAAAGATACTTACAAATTAAAACCAATGATTTAGACAGTTTAAACGATAGTGAATTAGCTGAAATGCTAGACTCACTTACAAATGCTTGCCGCACCTATGTCGATGATGTAAAAATTATTGCTTTAACAAATAAAACTGATACAAGTGTTATGCAAGCCTACTGGCGCGTGCAGATTAACAAAGCACAAGAACAATTGTTAAAAAATCCTTCTGATGTAGAAGCTGCGTCCAATAAACAAGTATCTATTGAAAATGTTCAACGTTTGCAGAGAGTCGAACTCGAACGTCCCGATTTAAACTTTTATTATGTTATTTTTGCTGATTCTACGAAAGAACTAGAAAGAAAAGAAAGATTACTGAAAAACAAGGCTTCAGCATACCGTTTAAAATCTTTAAATAAAGCTGAAACAACAACGGTTTTGTATCGTTGTAATAATATGAATGACGAATAATTGGAGGGGAAAAAATGGCAGTTTTGGATAAAGTATTGAATGTATTACCAAATCAACAAAGCATAGTTAATCCTTTGAATAAGTTGAGTGATTATCAAGCGTCGATGCTTGAAAAAGAAGGATACGATTTAGATTGGTTGAAGGAAATTCAACCACGTGGAGGAATTGAGTTTAATGAGAATGGCTATTCTACTTCAGACGGATATAATCGAGTACTGAAGGTATACAGCTACGCCAACGACACAGGATTTTTCTGGTTAGCTTATTTAATGAACAATTTAAATACAGTAGCTACGTTGGATATTGCTACTGCAGAAAAAGATGAAGTCATACGAAAAATCAATTATAAATTGAACGAACTAGAGGACGCTGCCGAAAAAGAAAGAAAAGCAACGGATCGAAACGACAGTGTCGCTGATTATCAAGAACTAACCAGTTATGCGTTAGATTTAACAAGAAATGGAGAAATTGCTAAGAAAATTGTTTTAAGAATCCATGTATATGCCCCAACTATTGAAAAATTAGATGAACGCTGTGATGAATTAATTAAGGATATTAAAGCGCTTGGTTACAAGGCTTATTCACGGATGTTTCAATCACACTTTGACTATGATTCTTTGTTTTGTTCTTACTCAGAGCAGGAGAAACAACCAAATTTCCAAAGAGGTCATACTACAACAGCTCTAAACATTGGAAAAGGAACGCCATTCAATCACCAGACATTGAAGGACTTGCATGGTGCAGAGTATGGTTACACAAAAACCGGTGGTGCATTTATTTGGGATGTTGTTCATTTAAATAGTACACGGCTTTCAAGTAACCTGGTTATGTTTGGAACAATGGGTGCTGGGAAATCAACCATTTTAAAAATGATGGCAGAAAATTTACTTGCACAGGGACATATTGTCTGGGGTTTTGATAAGGCAAAAGATTTTATTCCACTTATCCGGTCTAGAAATGGCCGTATCGTGCGTTTAGACGGTTCTGAAGGGATGATTAACTGGTTAGAGGTATTTGCCACTAAAACGGATGACAACGGCATAAATATCAACGAGAAGCAATCATTCATTGCACATTTGGACAAAGTAACACACCAAATGTCTTTAATTAACCCAGAATTAAAAGGTACGTTACGATCTGACTTCCGTATTTATTTGAGACAGTTCTATGTTTACAAAAAACTTGTTCCAAAAAGTTTTAAAGAAGAAGCGGGCCATGACAATCTAAAAGACTTCAAAATTACAGGACTATCACCAGAATCCTATCCTACTTTTTCAGAGTTTTGGGCATTTCTAAAAAGTATCACCATAAAAAACGGAACGCCAGGAAAAATTGCTAGAAAAGAAAAACTAGAAACGATGGTGGAAGAACTTTGCGAAACCTACGGCGAAATGTTTGACGGCCACAGTACTATTTCAAACTTCTCCAGGGAACATTTTTTATTATTTGATATTGAGTCAATTGATGGTTTAGATCGCGGTGTATTCCAGGCTCAACTTTACATGGCCATGACCTTAATCTGGAATCAAGCCTTGATTCAAGGGAGACGACAAAAGTATTTAGTTGAAAAAGGAGAACTTGATGAAGAACATGTGCGTAAATTTTGCGCACTGATTGACGAATGTCACAACGTGATTAATGCTCACAACATTGAAACAGTTGAATATATGACCAATTTCCAACGTGAAATGCGTAAAATTTTTGGCTTAACTTTATTAGCTACTCAATCGCCGCAAGAAATGGTACCGGAAAACGTGAATCACCAACATTTAGATCAATTGAAAAAAGTATTTGAGCTTTCCCCACAAAAGGTATTCTTGAAAATGGACCCGTCACAAATTCCACACATTCAAAGCCTTGTTGGGAAATCTTTGACAGAATCAGAAGTGCAAAGCATTACTGAACAAAAGAAAGGGGACGCCATTATCACATTTGGTGACAGAGAAACCTATCGTGTGCATATTACACCTAATGAAAGACAGCTAAAACTATTTGCAGGAGGTAAGTAATCGTGCAAAATGAACAAGAAAACAAGGCACTAGTTGAACGAATAATAAAAATGAAACGTCGGGCAAAACTATTAAAACTCATTCTTGGTAGTGTGAGTTTTAGTAGTTTTTTCCTTTTAATAGCTGGGCTAGTGAGCATTATTTTTATCATAATAGGTGCGAGTACCCAACAAGAAACACCTGGGGAAGGAAATGGATCTATTTCAGGAAATATAAATCTAAGTCCACTTGTTCTCACACTAAAACCTATCGTTGAAAGAGAAGCAAGAGCCCAAGGTATTCCAGATATGGTGCCTGTTTTGCTAGGGATTATTCAAGTTGAATCAGGCGGGAAACTACCTGACCCCATGCAATCAAGCGAATCTGCGGGACTACCTGTAGGATCGTTAGTGGATGCGGATTCTTCAATTAAACAGGGTGTTAAACATTTTAAGGCAGCTATTGACCAAACAAAAAGCGTAGGAGCCGACGTGTGGACAGCTGTCCAAGCCTATAATTTTGGAACCGCCTATATTAATTATATTGGTACAAAAGGGAAAGTAACAACAACCAAACTCGCTGATGAATATTCACGAACTGTAGTCGCACCGTCACTTGGTAATACTTCTGGAATTATGTATAGCTACCCCAATCCAGTTGCTATTCCATACAATGGTGGCAGATTATATTTGAACGGCGGAAATTTTTTCTATGACTTATTAGTGAAACAATTTGTTCAACAAGGAAGTTCATGCGGTGGAAATGGTGGAGGAAATGGACAGAATACCGCAACCGGCTGGAAGAAAAAAGCGATTGAAAATGCACGAAGTGAAATGGGGCAAACCTTCCCGACTGGTTGGGATGCACCAGGAGAATGTATCAAGGCTGTTCAGCGATGGATTAATAATGCTGGTGGCCATTTTGGTGTTGGTGGTGTTCGCTCAGGATACGTCAATTCAGGCGCACAAGAGATCCCCTGGAATCAAGTTCAATCAGGAGACGTGGTGCAGTACGAGAATCAAACTGATCCAGAATTATTTGCTTCTGGCGTCCATACTATGCTTGTTGAGTCCGTTAATAAAGATGGAACAATTAACGTAGTAGAGTGTAATGTGCCAGGAGGAAGTGGTTTAGTTGGGGCCAGAACAAACCTAACAAATGCTGCTCCAGCAGGTTGGCGTGCAGTTGTATGGCGCTTCCCAGGTTAGTAAATAGTTAAAAGAAAGGATTAATGAAATGAAAAAAACAGTAGTAATTTTGGCATTGGTGTTGAGCCTTGCAGTAAATGTGACACAGTTCTTAGTATTTAAACAATCAAATAATCAGGAAGTAATAGAAACGAAAGAACAAACTGTAAATCAAGAAAAAGAGATCTTAAAAGGAACAATAAAAGAAAGAGAAAAACGAATCAATGAATTACAATCTCAGCTTGATCAAGCGAACAAAACGCCTGAACCTACAGATCAAAAAAATGTATTTGAAGAAGTCTATTCAGATATGGCAATTAGGTTTTCAAAGGTAGCGTTAAGTGGTCAGTCAGCGGCAGTTAACTATGAGAAAGAATTAAAAGACATTGCAACAGAAGAATTATATAACCGTATGATGAAGTCAAGCGGAACACAAACTAAAAATCCAAGTATTACACTTAAGTTTTCAGATGAGAGTGCATACATTGATACAAAATCAATGACGGATGAAACTGCCACAGTTTTTGTACGTATGGGTTATTCATATAACGCTGAAAATGATTCAAAAAATCAACAACAACCAGTTAGTATCGCCTATCTACGCTTGACATTAATTAAGGACACTCAAGGACAGGTTCGGGTGTCTAACTTTGAAATGGGGTAAGGATAAATGGTAAAAAATTCCAAACGAAAAAAAATATTTAAATGGTTTAGGATATTTCTTATTGTAGGGCTAGTTATTTTAACTAGTCCTTTATATATGAGGCAAAAGCAAGAAGTAACGTCCGAAGTAACGACAAATTCCATTTCAGATAGCATAGTTATGAAAGTCAGAAATGTAAAATATAATCCCAATACTCAGTTAATGCAAGCTACATTCAACCTAGAAACAACAGAAGGAAGTACACCGGATATAGAATCAATAATGAATCTTGTCTACTCGATTGATGTTGCTAGTAAGTTGAACAATAGGGAATATAAACCCGATGTGAAACGAGTAAATGACCAATATTTAGTAGTTACAATTCCAATGGTACCCGAAGAATTTGACTTCATGAGATTTAGTGTTTCACCTAAATTAGTTGATAACACCAAAGATAATTCATACCCACCTATTAAATTTTATGTCAGTCAAAAGCATGTAAAAATGGATAAATCATTGAAAGAAGAAACGATGGAGGAATACCAAAAGCAATTTGTAGTGTTTAAACAAGATCAAATTGATAAATCCATTGAAAAAGAAAATCAAGCGATTAAAGAGGAAAATGAAGCAATTACAATCAACATTGAAAAGATTAAGAAGCTTGAAAGTGAGCTAGAGTATCAGGTAGAAGAGGAGAAACAAAAGACTCAAGGAACGATCTCAACTTTAAACGGTGACATAGAAACACGTAAGCAATCAATCGAACGTCATAAGCTTACAATCGAGTCGTTAAGAGAAAAAAGAGAGTTAGTGAAAGAACAATACGAGTAAGAAGGAGTTTCCACTAATCGTCGCTATCGCTTGCGATAGCGACTCACTTTAAAATATTGGAGGAATAAAAAATGAGAGAAATAATAAGTGCTAAATTGAAAGAAGTAAAGATACGACCATTTCTTGATGTACAGTTAATAAATTTTATGTACTTCATTAAATATTGTGCAAGAAGTGTACTACTAATATATGCGTTTATCTTCGCATTAATTTGGATGAATGTAAATGAATTTGTGGTAATTAAGGGTGTATCACCAAAAGATTTTATTGATTTTGTTATTACCTTTAATATCATTCTGTGCGGTATTCTAATGATAACAAACCTTGTCCTAATTGGAATTTCATTTGCAGTGAATCAGGGCATGTTATCAAGAGAAAAAACCACTAAACTGATCAAGACAATTCTTTTCTATTTCTTGTTTTCAACTATCCTTTCAGCTGAGCAAGAATTAATTACTACTACGATTGATTTTAATAATCTTTCGGTGAGTGTTTACTACACGATAGTTTTATACGGAATTTCTTACATTTTTAGTAGCCTTAACATTAAGTTGTTTTGGAAGAGAGTTACAAAGAATATTGAAATAAAGAGCAAAGATTTTTTAATTAAGTCAGAATCCTTAGATAGCAAATATCTTGAAGAACAAGTAGTTTTTTATAACAACATAGATCAAGTTGTTAAACCAGTTGCAATAAAAAAAGAAGTTACAAAAATTAATGATGGGATAGTAGAAAGCAGCTCACTTTATGAAGTGGAAAGTGTTACTTTAGCTCTGAAATATTCAATTGCCCCTTACGTTAATGTTAACCACATAACTAAGCAGGAACCTGTTTCCCACTAATCGTCGTTATCGCTTGCGATAGCGACTCGATTTTTAAACTTTAGGAGGTGTTGTAAATGTATTATTTGTATTTTAAAGAAAATGATTTTCAAAAAGTGAATGATAATCAGTTACAGGGAATAAAAAAATTAATCAATGGATCAAGTGGATCACAAATTTTAACAATTGGCATGACGGCGAAGCAAACGAATGCAACGGAATTTATTGTGTGGGGAAAATCAAAAGAAGAGGTAGAAGAACATTTTAATTCAGGTATCAAAGATGTATTTGAGAACTTAATATCTTACATGGAAGGAGATTTAAAAAAAGGTTTGGAACTAACTAAATTAAGAATTGAGAAAGAAAGTCACCGAACACTAGGAGAATTTTACCTTTAATACAGTTAAAAAGGAAAAGAGCATAAGGGAAACCTGATATCAAAATTACATTTTGATACAAAAATAGGCTGTGCCTATTAGGTTTCTAAAGAACAAGAGTGATATCAGAAATAGAAATTCATGGATAGCAAATGGATAGTTATTTTAAGTAGATGGATAGTCTTTGGATACTATCCAAGGACTATCCAAGACGATCTAGAAAGGTAAATGATGATGAATAAAAAAAGTAATTACAATCCTAAAAGAGGGTTCTTGGTAAGAGGAATTGATGAGGTTTACATTAGTAAAATTGATAAAAAAGCAGAGGCACTATCAATTAAGTTAGGGCGAAAAGTATCGAGAGAAGAATACATTCGAATGATTTTAGAAAGTGATAATGCTATGCCCATGTATGAACTTCAAAAGAAACTTTTGGAAGAAACGATTGATCGCTTTACTAGAATTATGGAAATTCAAAATGATACGTTTGAGAGATATATTGAAAGTAACGAAATGCTGATAGAACTTATGACAGGTATTTCAATTGAAGATTTGAGAGGAGTAAATAGCGATGATTGATAGACATGTGACCTTTGAAGAAGAACACCAAAAAGTAATTGACGACATTATTAAAAATGTTCCTGGTGTAAATAATTTAAGTCAAGCTTTTCGTTATTTGTGTATGGAGTATGATGGTGAAAATAAAAAAATGCGTGAACGAAAATTGAATGCAATGAGTAAAGAATTATCCATTTTGTTGACTATTATTGCTAGTGCAATGGAAGAGACAATCGATGTAAGTGAGTTAAAACAATATAAAAATTCATTACTTTATGCTCGTGCAAAAGAGTTAGTAGAAGAAACTATCCAAACGAATACAACGTTTAAATCAAACAAACGAAAAGAAATTTCTGATAGAAAAATGGATGATTTATTTGCCAAGAAATCTCCTTTTTAGGTGTAATCTATGAGTAGTCCAGGAATTATTTTAACCACTCAATTTACCACACCAAATGCAAAATCATTCACGAGTTATTTAAAATATATTACTCGTGAAGAAGCGTTGCTCAAAAAAAATGAACGTAGTATTCAAGAAGAAATAGAACTAGCTAAAATTCAAAAGTACTTAGATCAAAATCCTATGGAAGAAGGGAACACCTACAATTCATTAAAAAGAAAAAAAGAGTTATCTGAAACTGAAATTGAAATTTCAGGATTGCTAAATAGAGAATCAATAGATGAACAAGATTTTACAAAGTATGTTTCATACATGACACGTAAGTATGCGTTAGAAAAAAAATCTTCGCTTACAAGTTTTGAAGAAAAAGAGTTAAAACGAATCAATCATTCGTTAAATGAATTTGAAACATACGAGATTCCAGCAGAAGACACACCATTAAGTGGTGTCTTTACAGACAAGCAAAATTATATTTTTGATGACGATCTAAAACAAATTAGCAAAGAATTCTCAAACGGTCAAAAAAGAGGGTCAATCATTTTTCAGGATGTCATTTCACACGATAACACGTTTCTTGAGGAGCTAGGGTTGTACGATTCAAAAACGGATACCTTAGACGAACGAGGATTGATTCATGCGAGTCGTGCGATGATGAAGGAACTTATGGAAAAGGAAAACTTATCAGACAGTGCGCAATGGATGGCGTCCATTCACAGAAACACAAAGCACATTCACATTCATTTTGCTTTAGTAGAAAACAGAAATACACGTGACGAAAAAGTGGTTAAGATTAACGGAGAAGAGTTCGTTCAACCCAAGGGCGTTCGTAAACAAAGTACATTGGATGCTATGAAACAAACGTATGGTAGAGAGCTTAGAGATTATGCGTTAGGGAATGAACGAGTAAAAAAACTCGAAAGAAAATCAGAACTACGGAACAAAATTGTGCAAGAGGTAAAGAAGGAAACTAACTATTCAAAAAAAGAATTACGCTTGTTAAATGAGATCTATCAAGAATTACCAGAAAAGAAAAAACACTGGGTGTATGGTGATAAAGATAAAAGTAAATTATCACCTGAGTTAAGAGATAAAATAGATAAATTGACTGAATCGTTAATGAGTGAATCAAAAGTATACAAAGAATATATAGCGTTGATTAAAGAAGAACAGCGAATGAAAACAAGAATGTTTGGTCAGACAACACGTAAGGATAAAGATCAATTAACAAATGAATTATTCACAATTAAAAAGCGACTAGGTAACTCTTTATTGACCGAATTAAGAAACCAAGATTCTGAATTAAATCAACGAAGAGAGAAGCTTTATGAAGCTTTTGATCAAAAAGAAGTGAAAAAACTTTTACAAGAAAAAAATGTTCATGGCTATTCAAAGAGAGCGTACAAGAAACATGAAGAAAGTTACAAAAAACAAAATAATACGTTTCAGAATCAAAAACAGCCATATAGCAATAAACAAACAGAGTACTTTGAGAAAGAACATTTTACAAAAGAAAATTTCTCTTACAAATCACAGATGGTTAGTAAAAACCAAACTAGGAACTATTACAACCGTCCTATTTTAAGTAAAAAAAATTTGTACCAAATAAAACGATCACTAGATACTCACACAGATAAGTACAAAGAATTACGAGAATATGAACAAATGAAGCAACGAATACGTTGGGAACAAGAAATACGTTAATAAAGTGAACTAGAGCAGAGCGAAACCTTCGTTCTGCTCTTTTTTATATAAAAAATTTGAAAGGAGGGGTGGACATGCACGAAGTAGTTGAAATCAATCTTATAACAAATGAAGTGACGGTTAGAGATATTGAAAGTAATGAAAAATCTATTGTTGTATTTACAGATGCACGAACAAGAGAACTGTATGAAGATTTTACATCAAATGAGAATGAACCGTTAATTATTAATTTAGATGACTAAAAAAGGAGTGAAGAACTATGGCAAAAACAAGAGCTGATTACAAAAAAGAAATTACTGAACGGACACAAGCTGCAAAGGAGTTTGTTTTAAATCAATCAAAAAGTTCTGATGGGTTATTAGAGTATGGAGCATTTGTGGCACAGTTTGTAGGTAAAGGCTCGGCCAATGTAAAACTGATCTACGAACAAAACTCACAAGCACGGCAAATCGTTACGGACAAGGAAGTAAGAACAAAAGGACTATCTTTAGCCAGTGAACAAGAGCAACCACTGCGTATTTTTGAAGCAAAGAAGATTGAAACATTTCTAACAGAAACAAACCGATATGTCCCAATCTACAAAGCAACAGATGAACAAAAGAAATTGATTGCCAATGGTACGTTAAAGAAAGCTGAAAAGACCTATTACAATTTGACAGATGCATACGATATTCGTCAGTTAGACAAAGATTCGCAAGAAAAAATCCGTCAAGAAGGAACAAAAGCTAATGTCGACTTAGAGCCAGTTATTAATGCTTATGTAGAAAATCAGTATGCGTCAATGAAAAATGGTACTTTTCAAAAGGCATTTACAGAATACATTGTTCGTCAACATTATGGTATGAATCAAGTGGAGGACTTTAGAACAAAATTTGATAATTGGGCAAAACGTGATTTGCCAGAAGAGTATCGTTTGAAAACAATGGATAGTAGTCAAAAAAATGCGGCATTAATTATTCGATCAATTAACAACGAATTGGAGAGCGAAAAAGAAGTGAAGCAAACAATCAAAAAAGATCGTGTTACTAAGCAGGAAATTGCAGCTGCTGAAAAGGTAAGTATTTTAGATATTGCACAACAAAATGGTATTGATTTAGAGCAAAGTAGTGCTAATGAGTTCCGTTTTGTGCATGATCATAGCGTAGTTATTAATACTCGAAAAAATATTTACAACGACTTCGCAACGTCTGGACGAGGAGGAAACACCATTCATTTCGTACAGAAAGAGTTAAATGTTAAAAACTTTGTCCAAGCCGTTCAATATATTAACAGTGGTAATTTTATTGAAGTAGGGAATTTTACTGATAAGCCAGTACCTTATGAATACAAACCAGAAAAAGAAACACAAGATTTTACAGCTTCAAGAAATTATCTAGTAAACGAACGCAAAATTAATCCAGAATTGGTAGATTATTTACACAAAGAAGGTTTATTACGCCAAACCCAATTTCAATCTGAAGCGATGAAAGAAAAAGGTTATGCTCCACTCAATAATTTGGTAATGGCGTGGAAATATGAAAATAAAATTGTTGGTGCGACTGAACAAGGAGTTCAAAAAAATGACAATTACAAACGTGGGGCATACAAGGGAATTCAAGAGCATTCTCAAACTAATCGTGGGTTTAACTTTAAGTTTGGGGAGCCTAAGCACTTGTATTGTTTTGAATCAGGGATTGATGCCATGAGTTATGCTTCACTTCAAATTGAAAATGAAGGAAAAGAAGCCGTTAAAGATAGTTGGTATGTTTCAATGGAAGGTTTGAAATCAAATGCGCTAGGAGAACATATTCGTTTAGCTTATGAAGAATTGAATAAAAATAAAGCACCAGAAGAAAAGACATTAATTCCTACTATTGAGTTATGTATAGATAATGATGAAGCAGCTGATGAATTTTACAAAAACTTACCATTTAATAAAGACACAATCGTAAGGAATTCGCCTGAATTACCAGAAGGAAAAGAAAAATGGGATTGGAACAACCAGCTGAAGTCAGAAAAAGAAAATGAAGTAGAAGTTAATCCTAAGGTCCTAGAGATGTATCCGTCAGTTAAGGAAATTCAAGCAGCGCTTGTATTTGATAAATACGGAGATCTTAGAGAATATCAAACAAATGAAAAGTTATTTTTGAAACTTCCAACTGAGTTGTCTAGAAAAATTGAAGCATTAGGAGGGGAACATGAGAGCATTCAATTTTGGATTAGCACGTCAGATGAAATGGAAGGACGTGCAGAAGCATTTGAACGTAGAGACGAAATCAAACAACAAATTCAAGAAATTACTGAACCGTTTATTCAACAATCGTTAGAAAAATGCGACAATAAACAGCCAAATCCTGAGAGAATAAAAGAACAAAATGTTCAACGAAAATATGTGCAGCAAATGGCTATTGAAAGATAAATAATATTGTGGGCAGTAGGCTTTTGATTCCTACTGCCTTTTTTAGGAGGATAGAAAAATGAAAACAGTTATTCTTGCAGAAAAGCCTAGTCAAGCATTGGCTTATGCGCAATCATTCAAAGCGAGTAAGAAAAAAGAAGGATATTTTGAAATATCTGATCCACTTTTTTCAGGGGAAACATATATTACTTTTGGTTTTGGTCATTTAGTTGAATTAGCGGAGCCTGGTTATTATGACGAACGTTGGAAAACCTGGTCGCTTGATGCACTACCCATTTTCCCAAATCAATTTATGTTTAATGTGCCGAAAGATAAGAAAAAACAATTTAACATCGTCGCAAAGCTTTTAAAACAAGCAGATACCATTGTTATAGCGACTGATAGTGATAGAGAAGGAGAAAATATTGGTTGGTCTATTATCAAAAAAGCAGGTGCTTTTTCTAAGACAAAAACGTACAAAAGATTGTGGATCAACTCATTAGAAAAAGACGTTATTTACCAAGGATTTAAGCAATTAAAACCTGCAGAGGACTATTATCCTTTTTACATTGAAGCGCAGACCAGACAAATTTCGGATTGGTTGTTAGGGATGAATGGCAGTGTACTTTACAGTTTAGAAATGCAGAAAAAAGGAATACGTGAAACTTTTTCATTAGGACGAGTGCAGACGCCTACTCTTTACATGATTTATCAACGACAAATAGCTATCGAAATGTTTAAAAAAGAACCGTATTTTGACGTTGAAGCAATGATTTTAACGAATCAAGGTCAATTTAAAGGACGGCTGAATCCTTTACAAACTTTTAAAACGAAAGAAGCAGCTAACGCCTTTCTTTCACGCAATGGCCTGTCTAGTAAAAAAGAACACGGAGTTATTTCTAATGTTGAAAAAGAAAAGAAGAATACAAAGAGTCCTCATTTGTTTTCTTTAAGTAGTTTGCAATCAAAAATAAACCAAATGTACCAAGCAACAGCAAGTGAAACGTTGGAAGCTATGCAAGGACTGTATGAGGCAAAACTTTTATCTTATCCTCGGACAGACACCCCTTATATTACAGAATCGGAATTTCAGTATCTAAAAGAAAACTATCAAAACTATTGCTCGTTTCTTTCTATCGATGAACCTTTGGTTCAAGACAAACCAAGAAAACGATATGTCGATAGCAAGAAAGTACAAGAACATTATGCGATAATTCCAACAAAACAAGTACCTAGTAAAGAACAGTTCGAACATTTAGATTTGTTACAAAAGAATATTTATGAGTTAGTGTTGAAAACTACGTTAGCCATGTTCATGTCAGATTATGAATATGAAGAAACCACAATTGAAACCAACGTGTCCAATCTTATCTTTAAAACAACAGGAAAAGTTCCAGTTAAGCTGGGGTGGAAGAAAGTATTTGAAAAAGAAAATAGCAATAAAGAAGAGGAACAAGAGACCACCTCTATTTTACCTCAAGTATCAGTAGGTGAAACAGTAAGAGCAGATATTCAGATTTCAGAAAAAGAAACAAAGCCACCAAAACCGTTTACTGAAGGGACTTTATTGACAGCCATGAAAACCGCAAACAAGACGGTTGATAATGAAGAGGCAATAAAAATTCTAAAGGAAGTTGAAGGGATTGGAACTGAAGCGACACGTGCAAGCATTATTGAAACACTAAAGCAAAAAAAATATATTGTTTCACAGAAAAATAAATTAACAGTCACGGAAAAAGGAAAACTTCTTTGCAAATCTGTAGAAGCACAACCGTTGTTATCAAGTGCAGAAATGACAGCAAAGTGGGAAAGTTCTTTAAAACGCATTGGACAAAAACAAAGTACGCAGGAACATTTCTTAGCGAATATACAAAAATTTATTCTTCATTTGTTAGAAAATGTACCGAAAGATATAGCACGCGTTGATTTTTCAGCATTTGAACAGGAACAAAAACAAATTGAAGAAAAAGTAAACTTAGGTACTTGTCCTAAATGTAAACATGGGGAAGTAAAGAAGTTTAATAAATTAGCTAGTTGTCAAAATGAAGCATGTGATTTTAAGATTTGGACTACTTTAGCGCAGAAAAAGCTGTCTGATACAGTTCTAAAAGAACTTATAGAGCATGGGAAAACAACAAAGAAAGTGAAAGGATTTAAAGGAAAAAAAAGGAGCTTTGATGCCAATCTAAAATTGGAGAATTATTTAGTCGTTTTTGATTTTGATAAGTAGTAAGTAAAAGAGGAGAGAAAAACAATGAATCAGTATAGAAAAACGCAAAAACAACAAGAAATAGAAACAGTAGCAGCAAAAGAACGGAGAAAAAAAGAGCAGTTAAAAGCTTTGGAAAGACGAAGAAAGCAATTAAAATATGAACAACAACAATCGCAAGAATTAGATCGATAATCATGAACAAGTATATAAAATAAAAGACAGAATGGAGAATAACTTATGATAAACAACATGAATTTGGTAGGACGCTTGACAAAAGACATTGATTTACATTACACAGCAAGTGGTAAGGCAGTGGCTTCTTTTACATTAGCGTCTCAGCGTAATTATCCAAACGCTAATGGAGAATATGAAGCAGATTTCATTGACTGTGTCATTTGGGGAAAGCCTGCAGAAGCATTGGAACGAAATACCAAAAAGGGAATGTTGATAGGAGTAACAGGACCTTTAAGAAAACGATTTTATGAGAATAAAGAGCATATTAAAGTTTATGTCACTGAAATTTTAGTTGAAACATATCAACAAATGGAATTTTTACAGAAAGAGCAAGTAGAAACAGTAGATAAAGAAGAACCAATAAAACATACGGTTCCATCAAAACAATCAATTGAAGAAGATCCCTTTAACATTTACAAGTCAGTAGATTTAGATGATGAGGATCTTCCTTTTTAAACAGCATGAATAGGCATAAATTTTATCATGAAAGGAAAAAGAACTAATGATAAAGACAGGAAAAAGTATTCAAGAAGCATTTCAAAAAACTGTTTACAGTATCACTCAATCAAAAGAATCGTTGCATGCTTTTTTAAAACAAAATACGTATTTGTATAAATATCCTATGAATGATATCTTATCTATTCATAGTCAAAATAAAGAAGCGACGTATGTCGCTTCTTTTGATATTTGGAACAAATATGGACGAATTATAAAAGCTAAAGCTCGTTCTATTCGAACGTTGACAGATATTTCAAACGAAAATAGTAAGAAAAATTATTATTTTGATATTTCACAAACCCTAGGGAAACCAATTGATATTTACAATTGGACACTCAGTTCAGAGGAATTACCAGTATTATTAGCAGAGAATCATGGTGATCAAACAATTCACAAAGATATTTATTCTTATGCGCAACAAATGATTGATGAAATGAAAGTAGATGGTACAGAAATAGCTTATGATCAATTGGTTGCTTTACTAACGGAAAATACGTTATTACAAAAGTTTGATTTGCCACAGGAAGAAACATTTATAAGAATTTATGAAGAAGTAGAAAATATGAATCCTGTTGACTTTATTAACACTGTAAAAGCAAGCAATGTTGTTGTACATTACACCTTAAATCGATTAAAAGAAAAGCATAAAGAAATCATAGAAAGTAGAAACAAAGAAGAAGTTTCATTAGTAGTGGAGAGTTCGAACGCTGTTGAAGAATTGTCAGTAAATGAACCCGAAGAAATTATTAATGAGTATACGCAAGAAGAATTGTTTTCATTAGAAGCTTTAGAGGAATTAAATGTTCCTGAAAATACCATATCAAATACACAAAAGAATCAACCAACGGGGTTTCATTTTCCTAACAATGAACTATATGGACAAACCAAAAGAGAAAAAATTAACGACAATGTTGAAGCCATTCGCTTGGTAAGAAAATTAGAAACTGAAAAACGAACGCCAAGTCAGGAAGAAAAAATTGTTTTGAGTAAATATGTAGGATGGGGAGGCTTGTCTGAAGTATTTGATTATCGAAAAGAGAACGACTCCTACAAAACAATTAGAGAAGAGTTGCAACAATTAGTTACTGAAGAAGAATATGAGCAAATGGAAGAATCGGTTTTAACAGCCTATTACACTGATCCTGTGATTATTGAACAAATTTATAAAAAGGTACAAGATATGGGATTCCAAGCAGGAAACGTGCTAGATCCAGCGATGGGAACAGGAAACTTCTTTTCAGCTATGCCTCAACAGTTAAAAGATAATGTTTCATTGACTGGAATAGAAATCGATTCGATTACAGGGAAAATTGCTAGCTATTTACATGACGATGCAACTGTGTTTATTCAACCATTTCAAGATGTTCAATTAAAGGAAAAAAGTTTTGATTTGATTGTCGGAAATATTCCGTTTGATAATTTTGAAATTAAAGACAAAAAAATGTTTAAAAAAGGTATGCAAATTCATGATTATTTTATTTCAAAATCTTTAAAACTTTTAAAAGATGATGGGATACTGGCTGTCATATCTTCTTCTGGCACGTTAGATAAACAAGCCAATGAAATACGAGGTCCGTGGGCAAAGCAAGCGGATCTATTAGGTGCTATAAGGTTGCCTAACAATGCGTTTAAACGTATTGCAGGAACAGAGGTGGTAACAGATATTTTGTTCTTTAAAAAGCCTAAGAATGAAGAAGAGCTTGCAAATACAGCTATGCCAGAATGGGTATTCACAAATTCAGTAGTCGTAAACAATGAGTCGGTTGTTATGAATCGTTACTTCAATGAAAATAAACATTTGGTTTTAGGAGAGCTTGATGTTAAAAACTTTAGAGGAAAAACGATGACTGTTATTCCTAACAAGAAAGTTGCCTTACAAAATCAGCTGGAAGAAGCGCTAAGTCAACTTCCAAATAGCTTAGACAACCGTTTGATGGATGTTGAAGAAAATTCAGTAAAAGAAATCAATTCAGAAATTATTGAAAACGAACAAGCAGAATTAAGTATTTCTGATGTTGAAATAATAGATGTCGCTGATATTGAAGTTGACGATGTACCGAATTTTTCTTTTGTGATGATTGATAATCAATTGTTTTTTAAAGAGACCGAAGGCCTAATAAATCAAGATACGTTATCTCAAAAGAAAAAAGACCGGATAGAAGGGATGATAAAATACAGAGATCAATTACGTAGAGTGATTGCGTATCAACAAAAGCCAAACTATGAGCAAGAAATGTTTGATCAACATTTACGTTTACTGAATGAGCGATACGATGATTTTGTAAAAAAATATGGCTATTTACACGATAGAACAAATGAAAATCTATTTAAAGCAGACGATTCGCTACAATTACTATTATCAACAGAAATAAAACAAGAAGATGGTAGTTACGTAAAAGCAGATATTTTCAGAGAAGCTACCATAGTGCCAAAAATTGAAGTTACTCATGTGGATACTGCGCACGATGCGTTATATCAATCATTAGCAAAGTATGAAGAAGTACGTTTAGAATACATGAGTGAGTTGTGCGGTAAGCCTAAAAACGAGATTATCAAAGAGTTGCAGGGTGCTATTTTTATTGACTTAGAAGTTTACGACGAGGAAATAGAACCCAAATGGGTGACCAGAGAAGAATATTTATCTGGAGATGTTGTTTCAAAACTTGAAACAGCTCAGGTATTTAAAGAACAATTTCCAGAAAATGTTGAAGCTTTAAAAACTGTTCAACCAAAACGAATTGGTTTGAAAGACATAGACATTAAATTGGGTTCACCAATCATACCACGTGAATATTACAAAGCATTTGCGCAAGAAATCTTTGAAACAAGACCCTACTATTTTAATTATGACATTATCCAATTTGATTATAACCCAATAACACAAGCCTATTTTATTAAAGGGAAAAGATCAGATATTAGCCCAGTTACCATGAAAAAGTATGGAACTAGTCGTGCCAACGCATATAAAATCCTAGAAGATTCTTTAAACATGAAAATTACTGAAGTAAGAGATCGTGTCGAAGATTCTGATGGAAATGTACGTTATGAATTGAATCAAAAAGAAACATTGCTTGCAAGAGAAAAACAAGCGCTTATACAGTCTACCTTTAGCAACTGGATTGCTTCAAGTCCAGAACGGTCTGAGCTTGTTGTGCAACGATACAATGATCGTTTTAATCGTTATGTTCCTAGACAATATGATGGCTCTTTTTTAGAAGTTAACGGTTTAAATAAAAACTATGAATTACGGCCACATCAAAAAAATGCTGTATTACGAACGTTAATCGAAAAACGAGCGTTATATGGGCATGTAGTTGGCTCAGGAAAAACATTAACGATGATTACTTCCAGCATGTTGCTAAAAGAGAAAGGCTTTGTCAACAAACCTATGCACGTTGTTCCCAATCATTTAACAGCAGAATATGCTCAAGAGCTTTTAAGATTTTTTCCAGACAAAAAAGTATTAGCAACAACTAAGAAAGATTTTGAAAAAAACAATCGTAAAAACTTTATTTCAAAAATTGCTACAGGAAATTATGACGCCATTATCATTGGTCAAACACAATTTGAAAAAATTTCTCTATCTAAAGAATTTCAAGCAAGAAAGCTAAAAGAAGAAATTGATGCAATTACAGAAGCAATTGATCGCCAGAAACAATCAAATGATGACTCGTGGTCATTTAAAGACATGAAACGTATGCAGAAACGTCTAAAGGAACGTCTAACAAATTTAGTCAATGGTAAGGAAAAAGATGAACTTTTAACGTTTGAAGAACTAGGCGTAGACTTTTTATTTGTGGACGAAGCACATTATTACAAAAATTTATTTAATTATACAAAATTGTCAAATGTTGCTGGTGTAAACAATTCTAATTCGCAGCGTGCTATGGATATGTATATGAAAGTTCAGTATATTTACGAAAACAATGACAACACAGGGGTAGTATTTGCGACAGGAACCCCTATTTCTAACAGTATGAGTGAATTGTATACGATGCAAAAGTACTTACAACCAGATGTTTTAGAGAAATCAGGCATTTATAGCTTTGACGATTGGGCAAATATGTTCGGAGAAATTACTTCGACAATGGAAATTACTCCTGAAGGAAGTGGTTATCGAGTAAAAAATCGCTTTGCAAAGTTTCATAATGTACCAGAGCTAATGACTGCTTTTTCAATGATTGCAGATATTCAAACTGCAGATATGCTAGATCTTCCAGTTCCAAACATTAAAGGTGGAAAGCCAAACATTGTTTTAACTTATCCAACAGAAAAACAACAAGAAATGATGGAGGAATTCAGTGTCAGAGCAGAACAGATAAGAAATGGGTTGGTTGATCCAAGCAATGATAACATGTTGAAGCTAACGCATGAGGCAAAGCTCATGTCGTTAGATATGCGTTTGTTAGACGAATCCTTTAGTGAGGCTGATTCGAGTAAAGTTCAAGCGTGTGTTCAGAATGTATTTAATATTTACCAGGAGACTACGAACAAGCGAAGTACACAAATGATTTTTTGTGATTCTGGAACGCCTAAAAAGGACCATTTTAATGTCTACGATGAAATAAAAGATCAACTCGTAAAAAAAGGTGTTCCCAAAGAAGAAATTGCTTTTATTCATGATGCTAAAAATGAAAAACAGCGTGAATTACTCTTTGAAAAAGTACGAAACGGCCAAGTACGCGTGTTGTTAGGAAGCACAAACAAGGTTGGAACAGGGACAAATGTGCAAAATAAATTGATTGCTGCACATCATTTGGACTGTCCATGGCGTCCTAGTGACCTCACTCAGCGTGATGGACGTATTGTAAGACAAGGGAATGAGAATAAAGAAGTAAGTATTCATTACTATGTAACTGAAGGTACATTTGATGCTTATCTTTGGCAAATTCAAGAACAAAAATTGAGATATATTACTCAAATCATGAATAATAAAAGTATTTCTCGTTCATGTGATGATCTTGATGAAACAGTTTTAAGTGCAGCTGAGGTGAAAGCAATTGCCACAAACAATCCGTTGATTGCAGAGAAAATGACTATTGATAATGAGGTTACTAAATTACGTATTCTTAAAACTAGTTGGCAAGAACAACAGTCAACGATTAATAAGGCGTTAAACGAAGAATTACCACAAAGAGAAAAACAATTAAAACTTGAAGTAGCTAATATTACGAAAGATATGGACCGTATCAAAGACGAAACAACGGATGAATTTCAATTTACGACAGACACTCTAACGTTTACCGACAAAAAACAAGCGGGTGAATACATTCATGAACAAGTAAAAGTGTTAAACAACCCTACGATTAAAGAAATTACAGTCGGCAAGTACCATGGATTTGACGTTACGATTCGCAAAAGCTCGTTGGCAACATATAGTCTGTATTTAGAAGGAAATCATAGTTATGGCACAAGCTTGAGTTTAACGAGTCCGATAGGAACCATTCAACGAATGGAAAATATCGATCCAGAACGTCAACTGAAAAACAGAGAAAATGAACTAGATGAGTTAGCTCACCAAAAAGAGCAATACAAGGCGCAGCACAATCAACCGTTTGAACAAGAAGAGAAATTAACACAGTTACTTGAAAAACAAGCAAAAATAAATATTGCTTTATCTCCAGAAATAGACAAAGAAAAAGAGGTACAAAACAAGGAAAAAGTAAAACAACAAAAAATGCTAAGAAATGAATATGATTTTGATAGATAATTATTGACTTTTACTCTTTTTAGTGTTACTTTTTAGAAAATGGTAACATTAATATTTTTCTAAATGTAATATTAAAGAGGAGTAAGGATATGCTAACTATTAAAGATGTTTTGAAAATATTTCATCAGTATGGCATTTCGACGAGCGAGCAAGTAATTCGTCGTTGGTGTCGTACTGGTGTATTAAAAGCCGAATTGACAAGTAAAAAAGAAGGATACGAGATTTACGATATTAGTGTTTATCAGTTGTTAGAGAAAAAATTAAGAAGTAAAGAATCAAAAAATAGTGCTTATTTGAGAGGTTTTGAACAAGGATATTCATTGGCACAACATTTATCATTACACGAAAGTGAGGAAAAAGGCATGAATCAAGGTCTAAGAGAAGCTATCGATAACTATTATAGAAGTTTAGCAGATAGCGAAGAGTATATTGATCCAGATAAATTGATGGGAAAGTATTCAAAGTATATATTTAACGCTCTACGTGAATATAATCCAACCAAGTATTGTGAATTAGGTATGACAGAAGAATTGAGTAATTGGATTGAAGTTAAAAATGCGTACATGACAAATGAAGAAACAGAACGAATGCACCAAATTGAATTTGATCAAAGTGGAAACATTTTAGATGTAGCAAAACGTCGTTATAGTAAAATGTTAGAGATAGAAGAAATTTTAAAAGATGAGTTTGTACAAAGTTTAAAAATAGAGGAACCAGTTCCTGCAATTGATGAGTTGTTTTAAAAAGAAAGGGAGTTACTGATGGATAAAAAATCTTCACTCAGAGAAAAGTATAAATCTAGTGTTAAACAACGAAAAGAAGAGCTACTCATTGGCTTACGCCCACAAGATAAAAAGGCAGTTAAAAATATTAAGTATAAAAAGTAGGTGAAAATCATGGATAATACAGCGTTAGCAAAATTTATTACTTCTTTAGGTAGTTTAAACAACTACGGAAGTACCGTTCTTCAGACAAAAAAAGCATTGGATCAGAAATCAGTAAAGCCTCTTCGTCAGAACCAAGATGATATTGCCATTTTTACTGATACTCTAAAAGGAATCGATGCAGTAAAAGAAATAGGATTTAGCACAGAAGGAATCATTGCGATTAATAAACAGTTTGATTCAATTTCTGATGAACAGCCGAATATGCCAGGACATTTAAGAAATGCGTATTACAACTCGGATGATCAAATTGCGATTATTATTGATGAAGCAAGTCAAGATGCTTATTTTCCACCTGAAATAATTAGTCGAACAGATTTGGATAACATTGTAAATGATTTTGAAACCTCAGAAAAAACAGAAGAGGATGCGTGGCGTGTATTTGCACGTATTTCTAAGTTACAGCCTTTCCAAGATGGGAATAAACGAACGGCATTAATAGCTGCTAACGCAGCAATGAATACTTTTGAAAACGAAAATTATTTAACCTTGCCATTTAATGATTTAGATCGTGTTGATTTTACTACCAATTTAATGCGTTATTATCAGGCTAAAACCCCTGAATCAGAAAATGAAGCATTTAAACGATTATTAAGTACGCTTCCTTCAAGAAAAGAAAGAGAACACGTGTTACGAGAGCCAATTGAAGAAAAGAAATTTGATCGTGTGAAAACATATAAAATTAAGTCTCAACTTAGAAAAAAAGACATAGACAGATAAATAAGGATTTAGAGAATAGTTAAAAGGAAGAACATTGAGAAATTTATTCAATGTTCTTCCTTTTTTATATGAATAAGTTAATTAACAAGTATTTAGTGGAGAAGAGGAGAAAATCAATTGAAACACAGAAGAGAGTATGATACACATGGAATTGAAATTGTACATTGGAACAAAGAAAATTTAGTATATACGATTGATTGTGATTGCGAAAATCAAGCATATAGAGTTATTGGCAAGCATCAGACGTTTGTTTGTAGTAACTGCCATACTATATATGAAAAAAGTAAAGGACGATACAAAAAGGTTGTTTACAACAATTAGAAAATTTGGATTTTCTTTTCTCTAAAGAAAAATAGCTAAGAAAGATTGAATTTGAAAAAGACATAGTATAAAATAATAGATGATTTTCGTTAAGAAGGTCATTAAATTTCTCAATTTTGACGATGCTCTCTATTTGATAGAGAGCTTTTTACAAGAATAAATACTTTTTATTTTCGTTTAGTGAAATCAAGCTATTTTAATGATGCCAACAAGATATACTAGGTTATGTAACTGAAAAAGGGTTTAAATAAAGGAGAATGAGAATATCCTTGAAAGCTTATCGTAGCTAGGTTTTCTATGCTTATTATGCTATAATGAAAAAGTAGAAAAGTTATGACGGTGGCTATCTTTGAGAGGTGGTGGTGCTTATGAATGTAAGTGCTAAAATCTTTAGAAAGGAAATGCCTTTTTGTCTGCATATGAAACAATCCAGACAATTTTTGCTTTTGGTACTTTTACCATTGCATTGATTGGATTGGTTGTGAAGTTGCTAAACAATGACAAAAAAAAGTAACCAGTCATTAACTTTGGCGAGTTAACTGGTTACTTTTTAATTAGTAAATCTTGCTACCGTCTTAAACGGTTCTACACTAGAGAGTTGTGTTAGAGCACAGCTCTCTTTTCGTTTATAGTATAGCATATTCTAAAAAAAAATACTACTAAATGAGCAGGGCGCAACGATCTATTATAGACGTGTGCCTTTTTTAGACCAAAAAAAGCAAGATTTGAAAGAAACAAAGGCCAGCCGTTTTCCGTCGACTGACCAAAAAGATAGATTTGTAAAGAAATGATTTGTGCTTCCTATAATTCATTAAAACAGATTTAACAAGTGCCAATAGGGTATACCCTGTTGGTTCTTTTGTCTAGCTATGGTATACTTGGATTTGCAGAGGGTCAACAGAGTTGGGCAACAGAATTTTAAAATGGAGAGTATTCTTATGGCAAAAATAGGTTATGCACGTGTGAGCAGTACAGATCAAAATTTAGATAGGCAATTAGAGCTGCTTTCTAATTGCGATAAAATTTTTTCAGACAAAGCTAGCGGAAAAGACACCAATCGAGAAGGATTTCAAGAAATGATGAAATTCATACGTGAAGGTGATATTGTCGTTGTGACGGAATTAAAACGTTTAGGACGAAATAACAAAGAGTTAACAGAAACGATGAATTTAATTCAGCTGAAGAAAGCTACGCTTGAAGTATTGAATTTACCAGCTTTAACAGGGATAACTGACGATAATTTGCGCCGTTTACTTAATAACTTGATAATCGAATTATACAAATATCAAGCAGAAGAAGAACGCCGCTATATTCGTGAAACGCAGCAACAGGGAATTAAGTTAGCAAAGCAAAAAGGTAGATACACAGGGGGAAAACGAAAATACAGTGAAAACGATCCACGCCTTCAGTTAGGATTTAAGCTATTTCTTGAAGGTGCAACAGATAAAGAAGTTGAAGAACAAATTGGTATCAACAGAAGGACTTTTAAGAGATATCGTCAACGGTATGGAATTACTGCAGAAAAACGAAAAAAAGAAAAACAAGTAGAAAAATAAAATATAAATTAGAGATGGAGGGATTAAACATAGGAAACATTAGAGTTACAGATAAGTATTTGAGTCATATTATATTTCACTCAGAAGATGAACATTTAAATGATTTATTTGAAAGGATACCAGGTCATGTTTATACGAATAGTGATAATTTAACTTCTTTATGTCTGTTACATTTAATTGTCCAAAAAGCTTTTGGCGAAAAAGTTTCTCTTGATTTTTCGTATGATAGAGAAAAAATAAAGAAAATACTTCTGAAACCTGAATTTAGAGAAGCTCAAAATGGAATGGTTAATGAAGTAATAAGACTATATAAAGAAACGCAAAGATATATCACTAAATTGCTAAATGAAAATAATTCTAAATCTTCTTTACGATTATATAGGCGTTTGTCTGGGTTTCAACAAAAAGAATATTTTGAAAATTTTTTAGATCCTAATAACGTAAAAAATGAGATAAAGGCAAATTACCTGACCTCTTTTCATACTGATAATAAATACTACAATGGAACTGTTACAGTAGAATGTGAAATAAGAAAAGAACAAATAATATTTTACGATAATTTGATTCCTTTGGAAGAGAATTTGGAATCTACTGGTTTTTTCCTAGAAGGTGAAGCTTTAGTTCGTGTTCCTAACAGAAAAATTGAATACTATTATGCGCATATTGATCATCAAGCAAAAAAGCTGTTTGATATGGAAAATAATTTTTTTGATTGGTAAATTAGAGATATCTTCTAAGAGAGAAATATATTCAGTGATTGGAAAATCATTTGGTTTTAGGAGACGGAATAGAAGAATGTCAAATGAGCGACTACATCAACGGAACGAGCATTGAAGCGTCCGACCTTTACCCAATCAAAGAGTTTATCCAGCATTTGAAATTTCAAAAACTGCTAGACCGCTATGATGATTTATACAGCATGGATATGTTTGGAGAAAGCATAGAGGGACATAAATACAGGACACCTTATCAAGTGGTAAAAATGATAACCCCTAATTCAAAAGAAGATATGGCATTATTACGGGAAGTGTTGAAGAATAACCATTTTGACGATGAGGACGAGTAACTTTCTTCCTCTTTGTAAAAGATACAGCAAACAAAAAGCCCAGTAAAGAGTGCAAAGCACCACCAATGGTGGCAAGGCTCTTGACAGGGCTTTTTCTTTTCTGTGGCGGGTAATCAAGAGGAAGAAAGGACAGGTATATTTTATTATTGACATTATAATGTCATGTTTTATATGATGAATTAAAGGAAGTGAACGAATATGCAAGAAAGCAGATTATTTAGAATTGTTTATTACTTAATTGAAAAAGGAAAATCAACAGCCCCAGAATTAGCCCAAAAATTTGAAGTATCAGTAAGAACAATTTATCGAGATATTGATGTTATTAGCAGTGTAGGTATTCCTATTTATGCTACACAAGGCAAAAACGGCGGAATTATCATTGATGAAAATTTTACTTTAGATAGGTCAATGCTATCAAAAAAAGAAAAAGAGCAAATATTAAGTGGCTTGCAGGCATTGTTTGCCGCAAATAGCAACAATACAAATGAATTATTAACAAAATTAGGAGCACTTTTCCATCTAAAAACAACGAATTGGATTGAGGTTGATTTTTCGGATTGGATACAAGGACAACCTGCACAAAACACTTTTAATGATATTAAGACTGCTATTTTGGATAGGTATATTATTTCTTTTGAATATTGTAGCAATAGAGAGTATACTGTTTTCCGTTACATACAGCCTCTAAAACTTATTTTTAAAAGCAAAGCGTGGTATGTGTATGGATTTTGTATGCTTAGAAAAGACTACCGCCTTTTTAAACTCACAAGAATTGAACATCTTAAAATTACAGAAGAACATTTCACTCCACCCGATACTATTCCTTCAGTCGATATATCTATAAAGCAAGAAGACATTATTACTGTAACTTTGAAGTTTGACAAGAAAATGGCATTTCGTATATATGATGAATTTCCACGGGATAGTATCATAGAACAAAATAATTTTTTGTTTGTAACAACATCATTGCCAAACAGTAACAGACTTTACTCATATATTCTTTCTTTTGGCGAATATGTAGAAATCATAGAACCACAAGAAATAAGGAAGAATATTCAATCTCAAATTAAAAAAATTCAAGAAAAATATCAAACATGACATATATTGTCTAGTTATGTTTTGTATAATCTTCTTAACTAAGATAAGGAGAAACGAATATGAAACATGAATGGAAAAAACATGAAAAGAATTTATACGGAGTGAAACAATCCCCACGCATTGTAGATATTCCTATGCAACAATTTATTATGATTAAAGGAGAGGGAAACCCAAACGATAAAGAATTTTCGGATAAAGTATCCGCGTTATATTCATTGGCTTATGGCATTAAAATGATGTATAAAAATACTATTTCTACCAATGAGATTAGCGATTATACCGTATATCCATTAGAGGCTATTTGGAAAGACATAGGAGATACCCAACAGTTAGATAAGAACCAGTTAGAATATACAATTATGATACGTCAACCAGATGTTATTACAAAAGACATAGTTTTTGACGCATTAAAACGAGTGAAAATCAAAAAGCCGAATAGTCTATATGAACAAATATTTTTTGACACAATGCAGGACGCAAAAAGTATAGAAATTCTACATATAGGTGCATATGATGATGAACCTATATCTTTTCAAAAGATGAATATACTTGCTAAAGAAAATGGTTTAGTTCGTTCAACAAATTACCATAGGGAGATTTACTTGAACAATGCTAATCGTGTTCTTAAAAGTAAGTTAAAAACGATTTTGCGTTATTGTGTCGAGTAACAACGAATATATAAATAAATGCTGTTAGAAAAAAATGGAACTCGTTCTTCATTATTAAATAAATCAAACAGTCTTTCTTGAAAAGTGAATATTTTTGCAATGTTAATGCTCGTAGGGGTCAGCGCACCAACCGTACAGAAAATCCCAATAGGAATTTTCATGAAAATTATGTGAACGTTGATAGAACAGCTTTTAGTAGATTTCCGTTTAAAAAGTAAAACTATTTTTTAAACGGAAATCTTTGTTTCTTTAAACAGAAATTCCCAATAGATTTCTAAATCCGAACATTCTTTTTTTCTTGACTATATAGCGAAAAAAAAATCCCTCCTATTGCACTAGGAGGGATTTTTGGTGTTTCATGTTCGATTAATTTCGCTTCGTACCTATAGTATAACATATTATTTAAGGAGGTCAAACTAAAAAGAAGCTGGAATGTCCTGCCCTTATTGCTTAGAGTTTGACAAAATATTACTGCAAACGCATTAATAACATGAGAAAGGAAAATTACCCACCATGCCTAGAAAAATCTTTGTGTATCCACACCCTATCAACACATACATTATCAAACAACTAGGGATTACTGTGGAAGAATTTTGTGAATTACATGCTTTCTCTCAAGGAACTGTTTCTTCTTGGATTACTCGTAACAAAAAAATTGAAACACTTCCTATCTCATTTATTTATTCTCTTTCTTTATCAGCCAGCAAGACTATGGATCATGTCTATTCAGACCTTCTAAAACTGCAAGACGATTATTTGCTACACTTAGAACGTCACAGACGTACTAAAAAAATTATTGATGAAAAATAGCTATATTGTTTAGGAAATTTTACTGTCGTTAATATTTATGTGTATTTTTGTAACTATTAATTACTTACTACTTTCTGTTAAATTTTCCATGTATATTTCTTTCTGATTTTTTAGAAATACTGATATAAATTTTCTGCATGGATGTTTCATTAACCGCGATACACCAGTCTTTTTCGCTAAACAAAATATTTTCTTAACACTTGAAATGTTAAATGTTATGTGTTAGTATGTTATTAACACATAACATTTAACATATAACATAAGGAGTGATCTATATGGCTAAAATTATTACTACAGGAAATTTAAAAGGGGGAGTGGGCAAAACTACAAATGCAGTCTTACTAAGTTATACCTTAGCACGAAAAGGATACAAAACCTGTTTACTAGACTTTGATATGCAAGCTGATGCTACTGATCTTGTCTTTACAACAATGGAATTTGTTTATAAACAAGATATATCTGATAAATTTGAATATACTTTCTATGGTGCAATAAAAATTGGACAACCTCAAAAGTCGATTATTAAGGTTACTGACAATTGGGATTTAATTCCATCAGACACTGATTTAGTCAATTATCAAGATTTTTTAGATGAAACTCTCAAAACCAAAAAGGATAAAGACTTCTTTTTGGACTCCATACTAAATAAAATTAAGGATAATTATGATTACATTATTATTGATGTACCACCTACAATAAATATTTACACTGATTCTGCAATAGTTGCGAGTGACTATATATTAATAGTTTTACAGACTCAAATGAAATCGTATAGAAAAGCTGTAAGATACGCTAACTATTTATCACAATTAAGAGATACTTATGATTTAAATGTCAAAGCACTTGGGATATTACCTGTTTTAATGGAGAATAATTCAGAATATGATGAACAAATTATCAACCAAGCTAAAGAAGAATTTGGCCCTGAAAACATATTCAAAAATCCAATTAAACAATTGAGAAGAATTAAACGGTTTGACTGGACTGGAATAACTAATAACACTAATGATTCTCATGATAAGAAAGTACATTCATTATACGAAAAAGTTGCAAACGAATTGATTATTAGAATTGGAGAGGACGAAAGCAATGACAACTAGTAAAGATATATTCAGCAGAAAACCTACTCAGGTTACTCCAAAAAACAGCAGTACTGATCAGTATCTTACAAATAAAAAAGAAGATGTATCTTCAAAATCATTTCAAAACAAAATTTTGCACCCTGAATCTGAACTAAAAAATGGACAAAATATACGTTTACACAAAGAAACTCATGCGTTAATAAAAGCAATATCATTAACTCAAAATACAGAATTATATTCTATCGTCCAGGAAAGCTTGATTTTATACTTAAATTCATTAGATAAGTCTGAACAAAAAGAAATTTGGAAAAAGTTAGAATCTTTAATAGAATTAAAAATAATAAAATTATAAATGTTAATAACATTTAACATTTAACGTTTAACATTTTATTTGGTACACAAAATATCAATGATCCAACGTTCTCAATAACACATAACATAATGTTATGTGTTATGTGTTATATGTTACTTGAAAATCTTTATTTTAAGCGGTTTACAAGCATTGTTATTTCTTGTATGCTTAATAAAAAATAAAAAAAATCCCACACACGGGTATGAAGTTCAACAGTTTGGCGACCATCAACTTCACACCTTCAACAGGCGGGAAAGGAAAAATATTATATTAGTTGTTTCTTTGTTGTTTAATTATAACACAAATATAGTACTTCACTCAACAATATAATTTTAGTTCCTTTCCTGTTATTAGATTGGGATACAGAAAGAGGCTTTTTGTATGTCAGAATTTAACTATTACACAACCAAAGAAGTATACGGAGAAACTTTTTTCCAACTACCAAAAATATTTTTTACAAACGATCACTATAAAAAATTGAGTTTAGACGCTAAAGTAGCCTATGCCATTTTGCGAGATAGATTTAATTACTCTATAAAAAATAATTGGGTAGACGAAAACGACAGAATCTTCTTTATATACACAAATAAAGAATTAGGAGAAATACTAGACTGCAGTAATAAAACCGTTGTAAAAATAAAAAAAGAACTAGAAGAAAAGAAATTACTTACTCAAAAAAGAGTTGGGATAAATACACCAAATAAATTATACATTGGGAAACCAATAGCAAATGCTCAAGACGTTTATTTGCAAAAAAATAGTCCTCAAACCCTTGATAATAGCGGAAGTGTAAAAAGTACACTTCCAGAAAATAGTCCTCAAACCCTTGATAATAGCGGAAGTGTAAAAAGTACACTTCCAGAAAATAGTCCTCAAACCCTTGATAATAGCGGAAGTGTAAAAAGTACACACAATCTATATAAAGAATTAACTACAGACACATATAAAGATACAGTAATAGATACGACAAAAGAAGAATTACAAAATCGTGAATTGTTGCGATCTTTTTCTAAAACCCAAGACCAGACTTTTTTAGATAAACGCTGTTTAGAGTTAATTTCCTTATTTAGTAACACAATCCAAGAAGCACACAATGCTGTTGGCATTATTATTCGAGCAAAGAACAAACAAGAAAAAAAATATGGACGAGTATTAATTGCAGAAGATTGGCAAGAAGAAATTGAAAACACCTTACGCAAGGTCTACCATAAAATTAAAACAGATGCTAATATTAAAAATATTGATAATTACATGTTTGGAGCTTTTTGTACAACCTTTGAGAATTGTCTGATACAATTACAGTCGCGGGAAACAGAGAGAAAATCTCACTCAGTTATCACACTACATGACTGGGTGGAAGGTAAGGAGTAAAAATATGCAGGAAGAATTTAATAACAAAAATGTAAAAAAAATAGTTTTCCCAGAAAAAACATATTATCTTGTTGGAACAAGTCACATTTCAGAGAATAGTGTTGAACTTGTTAAAGAGGTTATTGAAAGAGTTCAACCAGATACTGTTAGTATTGAGCTAGATAAAAAAAGATATGAAAAATACACTAACTCTAACCAATGGGGAAATACAGATATAATAAAAATTATTAAAGAAAAAAAATTAGTTGTTCTAATTTCCAATATTGTTTATAGTGCATATCAAAAAAAATTAGCAAATACTAAAGGAACTACTCAAGCTGGTGAATTAATTCAGGCAATTAAAAGTGCTAAGGAAATAGGAGCAAAAATTCAATTAATCGATCGTGATATCCAAGTTACTTTTAAAAGAATGTGGCGTCATTTAAGCTTTTTGGAAAAGCCAAAACTTTTTATGACATTTTTCACTGAATTTGATGATATTGAACAAGATAAACTAGAAGAATATTTAGAGTCTGATAGTTTTGACAAAGTATTTATTTCGTTATCAAAAAAATATCCTTCGCTGTATCAAGATATGATTACGGATAGAGATAAGTATATGTCTACTAAATTGAAAAATAATTCAAGTCAAGTGAATGTTGTGGTGGTTGGGAAAGCTCATATGAAAGGAATTAAAGAGAAGTTAGAAAAAAGAACAGATTTTTCCTTAGATAATTTAAATGAAATTCCATCAAAAAAATTAAGTACTAAATTATTAGAATTTTCTTTACCTGCAATTATCATTATTCTTTTAGTTCTCTCTTTGGTTTCGGGATTCGAAGTAGGCGTATCACAACTACTAAAATGGTTAGTATGGAATGGAGGACTTGCAGCATTATTCACATGTTTTGCTTTAGCTAATCCATTAACCATTTTAACTTCTTTTATAATGGCTCCAGTTGGTGCACTTAGTCCAGTATTATCAGTAGGAATGTTTTCAGCCCTAATGGAAGCTAGTATAAAAAAGCCTACGGTCAATGATTTTATGAACGCACAAGATGACATTTCATCAATTAAATCAATTTACAAAAATAGATTGTTAAAGGTTGGCTTAATCTTTGTGTTAGCTAGTGCAGGTGGAGCATTAGGTAATATAATTGGGGGAATAGAATTATTTAAGAATTTAATTTGATTAATAAACTAGGAGGAATTTAATTCATGAAAAAGAGAACGATGCTTCCATTTTTTTGTGTAAGTATGCTAGTTTTAATTTTAGGGGCTTGCAATGGAAAAGAAGAACCAAAAAATATCTCTAAATCAAAGGAAGTTGAGCAAGTAGCTACTTTTTCAGCTATGACACCTGTTCAAAGTTTAGACCCAGCAATAGCGGTGGATCAAACAAGTGTTACATTGTTAGCCAACGTAATGGAAGGGCTGTATCGATTAGATGAAAAAAATCAACCACAACCAGCAATTGCAGCTGGGCAACCAAAAATATCCAACAATGGTAAAACATATACAATTGTGATTCGAGACGGTGCAAAATGGGCCGATGGAACAGATATTATTGCTGATGATTTTGTAACGGCATGGCAAAGAGTGGTAGATCCCAAAACTGCTTCTCCTAGCGTTGAGCTTTTCTCTGCTATAAAAAATGCTAAAGAAATTGCTTCAGGAAAACAATCGAAAGAAACGTTGGCAGTAAAAAGTAATGGCAATAAAACGATAGAAATTGAGTTAGAAAAACCCACACCATATTTTATAGAGTTATTAGCATTAACAGCATACTATCCTGTACAGCAAAAAGCGATTAAAGAGTATGGGAAAGACTATGGCACTTCACAAAGAGCAATTGTTACAAATGGGGCATTTAACTTAACAAGTTTGGAGGGAGTGGGAACTTCTGATAAGTGGACGATTTCTAAAAATAAGGAATACTGGGATCAAAAAGAAGTTTCTATGGATAAAATTAACTTCCAAGTAGTTAAGGATATTAATACAGGAATTAATTTGTATAATGATGGACAACTGGACGATGCGCCACTTGCGGGAGAATATGCGAAACAATACAAAAAAGATAAAGAATATTCAACAACTTTAATGGCTAATACCATGTATTTAGAGTTGAATCAACGGGAAAAAAATTCTATTCTACAAAATAAAAACGTTAGAAAAGCCATTAGTTATGCAATAGACAGAAGTAATTATGCTAAAAACATTTTAGATAATGGTTCTATTTCTGCTGTTGGTGTTGTTGCTAAAGACGTTGCTTTTGATCCTAGTACAAAAAAAGATTTTGCAAACAAAATGTTGGTGCATTTTGATACAGAAAAAGCGCAATCCTATTGGAATAAAGCGAAAAAAGAATTAAATATTAAAGAACAAGTAACTTTAAACATTTTAACTAATGAAGAAGAAACAACCAAAAAAGCAGCTGAATACATTCAAGGACAATTAGAAGAAAATCTAAAAGGTTTAAAAATTACGATAACACCAGTTCCTGCAAATGTACAAATAGAGCGAGTTATGAAACATGATTTTACTATTAGTCTAAGTGGCTGGCAGGCAGATTATCCTGACCCTATGAGTTTTTTAGGTAATTTTGAAAGTAACAGTGTGTTAAATTTTGGAGGTTATAGCAATACTAAATATGATGAATACTTAAAAGATACCTCAGATAAGCGTTGGAAATCTCTAAAAAAAGCAGAAGAATTACTACTTGAGGATGCGGGAGTAGTTCCATTTTTACAAGTAGGTAATTCTAAATTATTAAAGTCAACGATGAAAAATATTGAGACGCATTCGATAGGTGCAAAATATGATTATAAAAAGATGAAGTGTGTAGACTAAGATTGAATTAGAACAATTAAAAACAGAAGAATAAGAAACGTTAAATACTCCATGTTTCTCATTCTTCTGTTTTTTTGCATGTTTGACTAAATTCATTAATCAAGTCTTTTTGTTACTTTTTTTTCAGTTAATTTTATATGATTATTGTCTTTAGTAAGTAAAGTATCTGGTTTGTTTAAAGAGTCATTATTTTTTTTCGAAATCATTAAATAAATATTATCTTTCATAAACTTTGCTATTTCTACATGCTCTAAATCACCTAATAAATCTACATATTTAATTGAGTTATTCAAAGAATCCATATTATTAGTTAAAAAATAACCTACTAAATTATATGTTATTAGATAATTTAGTTTATATTTATAAGATGGAAAGTTTTGTAATAAATCACTATAGATATTCAAAACTTCTGTACAATTGTCAAAATCACGTTTTTGAACTAGTTTAGTAGTAATGTTATCAAGTAAAATATATGCTGCTTCACTAGTTACTGTTGGAGCATTTGAATCTAGTGGGAAGAGTTTTTTTAGAAATGGCTGTAACTCTTTATAAGAGAATACAAGAGACAGATTAGTAACAATTTTGTAATCGTACAAAGTAAATTTTTGTTTTGTTAGAATCATTTTTTTTATTTCAGATAAATCTTGTGAATCTACCCCTACGATTCTTGAATCATATTCAGAACATTGAATTTTAATTATTAGGTAAAGATTCCAATAAATGATAGAATATTCTTTTTGATCTATAGATTTTTTGTACAATTTGTAAATATAGTCCTTATTTTCTTTTTCGGTATTTTTTTGAAAAATAGCAAATAAGGTATTTACATCTTTGTCATAAGGAGAAATAAATTCCTCTTTAGCATAATGAATTATTTCTAAAATACTTAGCATACTTCTATCTGATAAAATGGATAAATCCTTGACTTTAAGATCATGTGTATTATGGACTTCAAAAGAAGAAGCAGCTCGTTTTTTGAATATTCCTTGATAGAATTCTTCTTGAGTAAAATTGTACAGTTTTCTTTGTTCTTTAAATAATTCGTAAAGAAACATTTGAAAGTCCTCCTATAAGCGCAAAAAATTGCGTTAAATATGCATTTTTTATTTTAAAAAATATATAGCAAACTATTTTTGGGTTTTAAGTGCAAAAAAATGCATTTATAGTTTATTTTCTATTCAATGTATGCTATTATTAATTCATAAGTTAAGTTTAAATTAAGAGGAGAGTTAAAAAATGAATAAACGAGTAATGAAAAAAATTATTCCTTTAATCACTTTGTTTGTTGTTACACTGGTGGGATAATTATTGCAGTTACTTTTATATAGTATTATATTAAAGTAACTTACAACAAAATAAGAACCGACTGCCATTGGACGGCAATCCTAGGCAGTTAAACAATTCATTGGCTAGAATGAACTGTAGTCGGCTCTCACATATTACAGCTATTAGTATAACATTTTTTGAAGAAATTCCCAATAGTATTGATAAACCTTTTCTTTTTTAGTAAATATTTTTTCAGAATGTTTAATAGTAGTTAATTATGTAGGGGAAATGTATGCAGTTTATGTATATGTTTCCCCTTTTTTGTCGTCTACTAAATTCTCATAATAAGGCTTTGTATAGGAGGATTTTGATGATAAAAATGTTAAGAAAAGAAGATATTGGTTATTATGGTGAAAGAGTGACGACATTTTCGTCTAGAGAAAAACGCCAGTTAAGAAATACACGTTCTGAAACACAAAAGATGAGTAAAAACTATCAGATTGATGGATTAGAAGCGATTGAAATTGAGCATTATTTCGAAGGAAACAAGAAAAAAGTACGAGAAAGAGGGAGAGTTTTGTTAAAAGAGATCTATCCTGAAATTAAACATGTCTATGATCATAACGGTATTTTAATTGGTCGTAGAATTCAACGTGGCGCTCCCTTAAAGCCCACTGGAAAAGGAATGAGTAAATTTTTACGTTATGAAAACTAAATAAAAAACGATTTGTCTTCTTGGACGTGCTTGAAAATGTTATGGAACTTTTGGTTGATTTCTGTGATGTGAAAAAGAGAAATGTTAGACACAAGAAGGTGGCGTGAGCGGTCAGCGGTTAAAGTTAGGGCAAACTATTGCCAGTCCTTTTTAGAATGAACGAAGGTCGTTCTTAGTCTATGTACAACAACGAATTGGTGCATAGAAGTACACGCTTGCGAATAACTTTTGTAAATGAACAAGAATGATAACGATTCTTGGTAAACAATTGGAACACGTAGAAAGAATGCCAAAGGTAAAGTAACCTATAGCGCCTAGATTTATCAGAGCAGCTACTAAGGGATCTAGGCTTTGACACTTCTTTTGATAAAAAAGAAAAGGCTTCTCGTAATGGGGAAGCGCCTATCTGGAAAAGGTAGGTTGTGTGCTGCACTACATATAGGCACTTGTAATGAAAAACAGGACATTACATTTACCGTTGTCTATTAGGGTTTCTAGTTTCGGACGCCATAAACTAGTCGAAATTAATT
>SKEM01000162.1_pt1 | contig 51560 bp, 50 predicted proteins | sample 4826731 | NCBI WGS metagenome assembly SKEM01 (sample SAMN11008809, study PRJNA524170) | human gut metagenome | biome: Human fecal sample; material: Feces; isolation source: fecal sample from pouch patient p37 | host: Homo sapiens | place: Israel: Tel-Aviv | collected 2015-07-27 | reverse complement strand
CGAAGCGGTGGGTGATCATCAGTGATGGATCGATCCGGCCGTTTACGACTAGTTGAGCCAGCTTTTCCATCCGCAGGCGGCCACCAGGCATCAGGCCACCGTGGATGGTCTTGTGACCCATCCCAACACCCCAGTCACCGGCGTTGAAGACCACGTCGTCGTGACCGTTTAAGTAGTTAACGTTCCCGATTGAGCCACCCGGCTTAAGCATCCGGACGGCTTCTTCAAAGGTGTCCTTGGCGTTCCCACCGGCGATCAGGACCTTGTCGACCCCTTGGCCACCAGTGGCTTCCAGGATTTGGTCGGAAATCCGGCCGTTGTGGTAGTCAATGATGTCGGTTGCGCCGTACTTTTTAGCCACTTCGACCGTCTTTTCCCGTGAACCAACCGCAAAGACGCGGCCAGCCCCGTGGAGCACCGCCCCGCGCAGGGCCATCAAGCCAACCGGGCCGATCCCAATCACGGCGACGGCATCCCCAAAGGTCACGCCGGCCATTTCGGAAGCGTGGAGGCCAGTTGGGATCATGTCGGAAAGCATGCAGGCCTCGGCCGGGTCAATTTCATCCGGTAGGTGAGCCAGGTTCCCGTCGGCGTCGTTAACGTGGAAACGAGTGGCAAAGACCCCGTCCTTGATATTGGAGAACTTCCAGCCGCCCAGCATCCCGTCGGAATCAGTGGCGTAGCCAGCTTGGGAGTAAACGTCAGACCAGTTTGGCGTGATCGCCGGAACGAGTACCCGGTCACCCGGTTTAAAGTCCTTGACGTCTTCACCGACTTCCACAACCACCCCGCAGGCTTCGTGGCCGAGAATCATATTCTCCCGTGGCCCTAAGGCGTCTTCAAACACGGTGTGGATGTCAGAAGTACACGGGGCAACGGCGAGGGGACGTACCAGGGCGTCACGGCTGCCCACCTTGGGATCTTCTTTTTCAATAAAGCCCGTCTTGTTGGGGCCCAGCATTGCAAAACCTTTCATTCATAACTACCACCTTTCTTGATTAGTTGCCGTCATTCTAACATAAATCATGTTATAACCAAGTCTTCATATGTGAGTTTAATTAATTTTAAAGAAAGCGTTTGCATTGCCTGAAAGGGTTAAAATAACAGGGGTTATGATAGTTAAGAAATTGATTGGAAATAAATAAAATGACTGTGATAATCCCGTACGAGGTCACCACAGTCATTAATCATTCTATAATTAGCAGATTATTTAGCTTTTAAATTCCCAACGAAGAGGGACGCCACCCCGGCCACCAAGGCGGAGATGACTAACCCGAAGAAGGCCGTGTCGTATGAGCCGCTCAGCTGAACGATCCAGCCGATTAAGAGGGGACCGAAGAAGCCTCCGAGTTGGCCACCAAAGTTAATCGTCCCGATCTGGGAGCCGTATGTCTTTTGCGGGAAGAGTTGGGCCGCGTAGGAGAAGATCCCAGTGAAGGCTAGCGACTTGACGAAGTAGGTGGCCATCTGGAAGATCACTAACCAAACCAGGCTGGTGGACTTGTAGAGCCCAAACATAGTTAGTACCGTTAAAAAGGAGGCCAGGATAATCATCAGGCGTTCGTGATTTTTAAAGATGTGCACCATTACGTAACCGGAGATCAAGGCCGCAATCCCCCCGGCAATCGTCGGCAGGGGGACTAGCCAAGCTAGGTTGGTTAAATTGATGTGGCGGGCGTTTAGGAAGTAAACCGGCATCCAGGTTTCCATCCCCTTGGTGATGATGTTTAAGGCCAGTCCGATCACCACGAAGGCCCAGACCCGCGGGTCGATTTCTTTCCAGTTAATCTTTTGCCGTTCTTGTTTTGTTACCATTTGTCCACCGCCGTGACCGCGGAATAAGAGGTAGATGACCATCAAGAGCAAGCCAAAGGCCCCAAGCCAAAAGAAGGCCGAACGCCAACCGGTAGCGGCGATGATTGGCACGATGATGAAAGGGGCCAGGGCCGCGCCGGCGTAGTTAGAGGAAATTAAGGCGGCGGTCAGTTGGGCACGCTTGTTGACCGGGAAGTCCTGGGCGACTTGCTTCATGGCGGCCGGTGGGTAAGGGCCCTCGGCGATCCCAAACAGGAACCGAATTACCAAGAGGGCGGCTAAGGACCAGGCCAGCCCGGTAAAGATCGTCATCACCGACCAAAAGGCGAGGGTGGCGATGATCACCTTACGGGAAGAGAAGCGGTCGGTCAACCAGCCCCCCGGGATTTGCATGATCGTGTAGCCCAAGAAGAAGACGGAACTAGTCGCCCCCAGTGCGGCTGGGCTAACGGAGAAATCCTTGCCGATCGCGGCCAACGATAAGTTAAGCACGGTCCGGTCGGCGAATAAGAGCATGTAACCAAGGTATAAAATCACAAAGGAACCGAGCGACAGGGCCCGGCGGTTGGGTTTTGCATCCATCATTTATTTGTATCTTTCTTTTCTCAATTGATTATTCTGTTGTGGCATGACTAAGCGTTAGCGACCATGTCTTGTAAGCGGAACTTTTGGACCTTGCCGCTGGCGTTTTTCGGTAGGGCGTCGGTTTGCAAGTAGACCTTAGGCACCTTGTAGTGGGCCAGGTGTTCACGCCCGAAGGCCTCCAACTGCTGAAAGTCGACGGGTTGTTTGCTGACGACCACGGCCACCGGAACGGCGCCCCACTGTTGATCATTACGGCCGACCACGGCAATTTCTTGGATGCCTGGGTACTGGCGCAAGACGTTTTCCACCTCGGCCGGGAAGATGTTTTCGCCCCCGGAGATGATCATTTCATCTAAGCGTCCGTCAACGTACAAGAAGCCGTCTTCATCAAAGTGGCCGACGTCGCCGGTTCGGTACCAGTCGCCATCGTGCTTAGCCGCAAACTTGGCCGGTTGGTTTAAGTAACCCGGGGTTAAGGCCGGGGTCTGGATCTCGATTTCGTGATGCTCACCCACCAAACGCAGCTGGGTGGTAAACAGGGGCTTACCGACCGAACCAAGGCGGTAAGGCGCCTCTTCAGCCGAGAGGGCAACGAACTGCGAGCAAGTTTCGGTCATCCCGTAACACTGGACAACCGGCAGTCCGCTTTCTTCGCAGGCGTTAAGGGTCGCCCGGTCAATCGTCCCACCGCCGAGTAGCACCAGGCGAAAGGCCGATGAGTAACAGCGGTCGTTTGCTTGGACGTCTTCGAGCATCTTCTTTAGCATGTAGGGAACGGCCGAAATGATCGTAACCGGTTCGTCCTCCAGGATTTGGTTGACCACTTGCGCATCGAAATGGTTGACTAGGCGAACGCCCATCCCGTAAATCAGGCCCCGCATTAGAATTGAAAAGCCCGAAATGTGGAAGATGGGGGCGACGCACAACCAGAGGTCGTTTGGCAACACCCCGAGGTTCAAAGATGACGAAATGGCGGAGGCCAAGTGGTTGCCGTAGGTTTGCAAGACGCCCTTTGGCTGACCGGTGGTTCCCGAGGTGTACATGATCGAGGCCACGGCGTCTAGGTCAACCGTCGGCGTCAACACTGCCGCCGGGGCAGTGCCGGCTGTCAATTCCGAACAGAGGACCCGGTGCCCACCGTAATAGCGGTCCGCTAACTGGTCATCGACTAAGACCAAGTCTAACCCTGCGTCGCCGATTTGGCGGCTCAGCTCTTCAGGGGCGAGGCGCCAATTTAGCCAAACGATGGTCTTGTCGGCGGCTAAGACCCCCAGGGCGGCTAAGTAACCAGCCAGGTTATTGTGGGTCATCACCCCAACCCGGGGCTGGTCCGTCTGCGCTTGAATCTGGCCAGCACGGTGGGCGACCAGGGGAACCAGCTGGGCAAAGGTGTAGGCGGTGGTACCGTCGTTAACCGCCACCCGGTTAGGGTTTAGTGAAGCCTGTTTGAGGAGCCAATTTGGAATCTCCATGACGGCCTCCTACGGGAACTTCGGGAACTTATCGAAGTCGGGGTCGCGCTTTTGGTTAAAGGCGTCGCGCCCTTCCTTTCCTTCGTCAGTCGTGTAGTAAAGCATGGTGGCGTCACCGGCAAACTGTTGGAGCCCCGCCAAACCATCGGTATCGGCGTTCATGGCCGCCTTAATGAAGCGAAGGGCGGTCGGTGACTTCTTTAATATTTCGTGACACCAGTCTAAGGTAACTGATTCGACCTCAGCTAGGGGCGCCACCTTGTTAATCCAGTTCATTTGGTAAGCTTCGTCGGCCGTGTAGAAGTGGTTTAAGAACCAAACTTCCTTGGCCCGCTTGTGGCCGATCACCCGGGCTAGGTACCCCGAGCCATAACCGGCGTCAAAGGAACCCACCTTCGGCCCCGTTTGCCCGAACATGGCGTTATCGGCGGCGATCGTCAGGTCACAAACCAGTTGTAAGACGTTCCCGCCCCCGACTGACCAGCCCTTGACCATGGCAATCACCGGCTTGGGGATGATCCGAATCAAGTGTTGGAGGTCCAAAACGTTGAGCCGGGCGATGTGGTCGGGGCCCACGTAACCCCCGTTACCCCGCACGGATTGGTCACCACCGGAAGAAAAGGCCTTATCGCCGGCTCCGGTAAGAATAATTACGCCAATTGTGCTATCATCACGACAGATGTTAAACGCGTCGATCATTTCAGCGACCGTTACTGGGGTGAAGGCATTGTGCTTTTCCGGCCGGTTCATCGTAATCTTGGCGATCTTATCGTCGCGTTCAAAAATAATTTCGGAATACTCCTTAACGGGGGTCCAGTTAGCACTTGTCATAACAAACTCCTTTACAAAATCCAGAGGTACAAAAATGAATTTACTTGAAAACTTAGGCATTCACCAGGACTTGGTGACCAAAGACCGCGTCGAACTCTCCATGCCGGTCCAAGCAAAGCACTTGCAACCGTACGGGATCGTTCACGGCGGAATTAACACCGTGCTGGCGGAAACCGCCGCCTCCCTAGGGGCTAACGCCAACGTAGCGCCGGGGCGAATCGCGGTCGGGGTCAATGTTACCACACAACACCTTCAAGCGATACGGGAAGGTGTAATTTTTGTCGTTGCAACTCCCGACCACGTCGGCCGCACCCTCCAAACCTGGCAAGCCCGGCTGCTAGTTAACGACCGATTAACGGCTACCGCAACCATCACCCTGATGAACGTCCCAGCACCAACCAACAATCATAAACATTAATTCACAAATTGGCTACTATTATGCTTAGAAAATTGCCAGGTGATCATTGGGGGATTACCTAAATCACATTTTTTAATTTTATATTATGTAAAGCAATCGAGAAGTCGTCGGCTAACTGTTACGAAAGGGGCGCCACTACGCAGTCGATTTAAGTTGACCCCGATTTTGTATTAGTGCTGCAACCAGTACGCAAAAGCACACATAATTTAGCGAGGGGAGGACCAGACATGAGGAAATGGTGGGTGGAATTGAAACTGGTCGTCTTTTGCATCGCCGCTCTGTTCAGGTAATTACTTTAATGGCGCTACTTAGACTCACTTTGGAAAATTTACATTATGTAAAGATATCATTTGATGAATAAAGAAGCTTCAAAGGCCATCCGAGGATGACAAGACAGATGTTCAAGACTTAATCACGTACGCTAGTTGTGTATTCAACCGCCTGAACGGTGTGCCAGAAAAGGACTTAGTCGAAAGCCCAAAAGAGGACGCCCAATAACGATTGGGGAACTAAGACGCTTTGACTTTGAGTTGGACAACCAGATCGCCGATATTGCTTACCTCAAGAAGAAGATGCATTCATCTTGAATCGCCAAAAACCTACAAAATAGTATAATTAAGGTGACGAAAGGAGGTGCTGGAGATGAGGAGACTTGTAAAAAAATATATAAAATCGTTTAAAACGAATAGGGATACACGTCAACTGACATTGGCTTTTGTTTTATTTTGGGTCTACTTTTGCGCTCTCTGGTACTTATCTGAAAAGTTCGTTTTAGTGTGCCTTATAGCGGTAGGTTGGCCATTTATATGGTTAATTTGGAAGTTCATTAAATTCAACTTGGAATGCATCGCATACACGCTCAGACAAATCTTTAAATAAGTATGTAGAAATAGCTGATTCAATTGATTGATAGAAAGGTGCCCAGGGATTATGATGGTTGAATTTTTCCTAATTGGAAATACTGACTGCTACGTCACGTATAGGATGAAAAAGCACTGATCTAGGCGAATACATTGGCACGATGACTGTTGATAAGCAAATAATGAAGTATGTCTTGAGTTATGGTGGAAAAATTTCTAACCATTATGAATCTGCCACCTACAGGTTTATAAAAGGCGCAATCAAACGGAACATATACCCCGAGTATGCTTATGAGGGATGGGAATAGTTAAGCACTAGCGTTGGCTGGTGCTTTTTTTCTTAACCGGCATAAATACGTATTCTCACAAGTTAGTAAACACCCTCATAAAACCACTTGTTATTATTGAAATCGTTTTCTATAATCATGTAATTTATATCACAAACAAAGGAGACGTGAATTATGAAGATTAAAGCTGCGGTGGTTGAAGAACAAGGTGCGCCATTTACCATTAAGGACGATGTTGAACTGGCTGAGATGCAGGCTGATGACATTCAGGTGCACATGGTGGCTTCGGGGATTTGCCACTCCGACGAAGCCTTGCGTAAGGGTGATGCAGTGATTTCTTATCCTATCGTGCTGGGACACGAAGGCGCTGGGATCGTCGAAAAAGTCGGCCCCGAAGTTAAGGACTTTAAGCTCGGTGACCACGTCATCCTCTCCTTTTACGGGTGCGGAAACTGTGTCAACTGCATGAAGGGGATGCCAACCAAGTGTCTCCACTACGCCGCTAACAACCTGTCAGGGGTGCGTCCGGACGGGAGTGCCCACTTCACCGAAAACGGGCATGACGTGGCGGATATGTTTGACCAATCCTCCTTCACCACGACCACGGTGGTCCGGGAACGCAATGCCGTTAAGGTACCAAAGGAACTGGACTTACGTAAGCTCGGACCATTAGGCTGTGGTTACGTAACCGGGTCAGGGGCCGTCTTTAACACACTCAAGCCAGAACCGGGTTCTACGATTGCCGTAATTGGGACCGGTGCCGTAGGGCTAGCTGCCATGATGGCCGGACGGATTTCTGGGTGTACGACCGTGATCGCCGTTGATATTCACGACGAACGCCTGGAATTAGCCAAAGAGCTCGGCGCTACCGACGTCATCAACAGCAAGAACGTTGACATGGTCAAGGCCATCCAGGACCTTACCGATGGCCACGGGGTTGACTACGCCGTCGACACGACCGGGGTTTCTAAGGTGATCCAAGACGCGATCAAGGCACTGGCCCAAGGTGGGGTCTTGGCGCCAATTGCCGTTACCGCCAACCAAATCGACATCAACACTTGGGACGACTTGTGCCCAGCAGACAAGACGATTGTCGGCGTCAACATGGGGGACTCGATCCCACAAGTCGACATCCCACGCTTGATCAAGTTCTACCAGTTAGGGATGTTTGACTTCGACAAGACCGAGAAGTTCTACACCTTTGATCAAATCAACGAGGCCAACGCCGATTCTGGGTCCGGGAAGACGATCAAGTCGGTCCTGATCATCGATGAAGACTACAAGCCAGGCGAATAGTTACCAAATGTTAAATCAAAAGCCGCCACTTCGCACCTGCGAAGCGACGGCTTTTTCGATTTCCTATAGTAATTTTTGTACCTTCATGGCAATCGTCTCAGTGAAGATCATGTCGGTAAAAAAGCCCCCCCGTAAGGCCCCTAAGGCAGCGGAAGCTTTGCTACGGCGCTGAACGACGGCAAAACGGCGGGGAACCTGTAAGATTTGTTCCAGTGGTAGCGAGAAGGTCTTATCGTTTGCTTGGTCAATCAAGAAGTTCCCGTTGATGTCGTACGGGCGCCCGAAGGCCATCCCGGCCACTTGGTCTAAGTCGACGCCGGGGAAGATAGCTTCCTTGGCGGAGCGCCAAGCCGGAATGGCGTTGATGGACTCGATCGTGCCCAGTCCCGATAATAGCATGTCCATCTGGGCGGTGTTTTCAAAGGCTTCGGTCATCGAGGGTTCCTGGATGAGGCCTTGGCGGACCTGATCATTGACGATGTAAAGGGGCCCCGGGATGGTGGTGTAGGCAGCGTCGTAACTGGAGGCCGCCTTTTGGACCATTCGCATTGACCCGGATGAAGAGCGGTACTTCATGTTTTCGCCCAGATACTGGGTGAAGGTCAAGTCATCGGCTTCCTGGCGGCTAAAGGCATCCAAGACGGCAAAGACCGTTTCCCCCCAGGAAAGCCCCACCACGTGTGATTGGGCAATGGCGGCTTGAACCTGGTGGGCGGCAAAGCTGGTCAGGACCCCTTGGCGTTTAGAAGGGCTAACGGGTTCCCGTAGGATATAGAGGTGCTTGATGTTCAGGGCCTGGCTTAATTGCTTTTCCAGCTTGGCGTTCCGGGCGTAATCAGTGTGGATGTTAATGTCCACGATCCCGCGCGCCAGGGCCTCGTCTAAGTACTTGGTGATCAAGTAGCGGCTGAGGTCGTATTTTTTCGTGATGTCACTGATGGGCAGCTTGCTTAAGTAAAAGTCTTGGGCAATGCTGGCCAAGAGGAGGGTGTGTTCCTTATCTGTCATTCAAAAGACTCCCGCAGATTTTTTTTTAATTATAGCATAACCCCCGGCGCCCTTACTAACTTGCACTTTTTAAATTTTAAAAATATAGCGCTTTAATTTGCAAAATTTAAAAACCAGGTGTACTATTCAGGCATTGAAAGGAGGCAGACAAAATGCCTGAAAATGAAAACGATGAAGTTTTCCGGCTTCACGGTGGGAAGGAACAGGGAGTTTTGAGTATCTCTCCGCGTTTCGACGTTACCAACCGTACTGAACTCGGCGAAGCGTACACCCCGGGGGTCGCGGAAATTTCAAAGTTGATCGAACACGACCCGGCGGCCAAAAAAAAGTACACGATGAGTGGTAAGTTAGTCGCCATGGTCACTGATGGCTCCGCCGTTTTGGGCCTGGGAAACATCGGTCCGGCCGGGGGCTTGCCGATCATCGAAGGAAAGGCGCTCTTGTACAAGAACCTAGCCGGCGTTGACGCAATTCCGTTGACCCTGGACCAAGTACCGGTTGACGACTTCGTTAAGACGCTTAAGACGATTGCCACTTCCTTTGCTGGTTTCCACTTGGAAGACATTGCGGCGCCGCGCTGCTTTGAAATCGAAGAAAAGCTAGCCCAGGAAGTCAACATCCCGGTTTACCACGACGACCAAGAGGGGACGGCCATTGTAGTTTTAGCAGCGTTGATTAATGCCGCTAAGGTGGTCAACAAGAACTTAACTGATCTTCACGTCCTCTTAAATGGTGTTGGGGCTTCGGGAGTGGCCACCGCACGCCTGTTGTTAGAAGCAGGCATCAAGAACTTAACCCTGGTTGACATCGATGGTCCCGTTTCAAAGGACGACCAACATTACAACCAGTACCAACGCGAGGTGGCCGCTAAGAGTGCGGTTCAAACTAAGTTTGCGTCCCTTGACGAAGCGATCGTTGACCAAGACGTCTTCATCGGTTTGTCAGACGCCAACGTCTTATCTGCCACTCAAGTCAAGAAGATGGCGGCCAACCCCATCATCTTCGCCCTCGCTAACCCGGTTCCGGAAATTGATCCGGCCGTTGCCAAGGAAGCTGGCACGGCGGTGATCGCCACTGGCTCTAGCCAATACCCGAACCAGGTTAACAACATTCTGGCCTTTCCAGGATTATTCCGTGGTCTTTTAAAAACGAATATCAAGAAGGTTTCTTTTGCGCTCGAAGCAGCCATTGCCCAAGGACTGGCCTCCTTGGTTGACCAGCCGACAGCCGAAAAGATTGTTCCCGGCGTCTTCGATCACGGTGTTGTGGATGCCGTGACCAACGCGGTCGTCGACTTTGCCCAGCAAAAACACTAAACAGGAAGTGAAATAAATAATGGCTGTCTTTTGGACCTCAATTCAAAGTGTCTTATCGATCATCATCATGATGGTGATCGGTTACGTATGTAAGGGAAAAGGGTGGTTTGACGACCACTTCTCCAAGTCGCTGTCCCAGATCATCATGAAGGTCGCCCTACCTTGTAGCATCTTCATGTCAATGCTGGACCGGTTTAAGATCTCGCAGTTAAAGTCGTTGTCAGTCGGGCTCGTCTACGTCATCATCGCTTTTGTGATTGGCTACATCATTAGTTGGTTACTAGTAGTTGTTTGCCGGATTCCCGCTAACCAACGGGGATTGGTCATGACTGGGATCAACGGGGCCAACACCGTTTTCATCGGGATGCCGTTGAACGTGGCCCTATTCGGCAACGTTTCGATTCCGTACCTCTTGGTTTACTACATCGTGAACACGATCGTCATCTGGACCTTCGGGGTGTGGGTGATCGCCGCTTACGACCCGACGACCAAGAACAAGGTTTCCATCGATTGGAAGCACTTCTTGCCGGCACCGCTGTGGGGCTTTATCGTGGCCATCCCGTTCTTAATCTGGATGCCAAACGCCGCTACCCAGTTACCAACCTTTGTCACCACCACTTTGACTGATGTCGGCGCCCTAGTTACGCCATTATCATTGATTTACATTGGGATCATGCTCAAGGACTTCGGGATCCAAAGCGTCCGCTTCAGCAAGAACCTCAACGTTGCCATCCTCGGACGCTTCGTTTTGTCCCCAATCATTATGTTCGCCCTGATTTACGCCGGTGCCCACGGACTCCACGTCAACATGGCATCGATGTTTTCTAAGACCCTAATTATCCAGGCCGCCACGCCATCATTTGCCGTTTTGCCAATCTTGGCCGACCAGTACCACAGCGACGTCAAGTTTGCGACCAGCCTGGTGGTAGCCACCTCATGTCTGTTTGTGATCGTGGTACCAATCATCATGGGAATTTTATCGCTTTAGTCATTTTTGCTTGTAGTACAATTTAGCTAATTACATTCTTGGAGGGGGGTTCGCACAATGGAAGTTAAGCAGGTTAACGTCAAGCAGGGGCGCTACCGCCAGTTGTGGCAACACTTTTTACAGGAAAATGATGTCCATGGCTTCTCGGACGCCGACCTTGCGGCAATTGACACCACCTGTCTTTGGTTTGACGACCAGGGCGAACTGATTGCGACCGGGTCAGTGGCGGGGCAAGTGTTAAAGTACCTCGCGATCAGCGCGCACCATCGTGAGGGTGGAGCATTTTTTAACACCGTCGTCAGTCACTTGACCGAACTGGCAGCCCAACGGGGGCACTTTCACCTCTTTGTCTTCACCAAGCCCCAATACGTGACTAGCTTCACCCACGTTGGCTTCGCACTGCTCGCCCAAACGCCGCAAGCCGCCCTGCTCGAAACGGGAATGCCCACGATCAAAGATTACCTTAGCCAGATCAAGCAACCCGCACCAAGCCAGGGGCAAGTGGCGGCGATCGTTATGAACGCCAACCCCTTCACCAGGGGGCATCGCTACTTAGTCGAACAAGCAGCCAACCAGAGCGCTTTAGTTTACCTATTCGTGGTCAGCAATGACGTCTCTCTATTTAAAACCCGCGAGCGCAAGGAACTCGTGGCAGCGGGGGTCAGCGATCTATCCAACGTGGTCGTTGTCGATGGGGGTGACTACCAAATTAGCCCCGCCACCTTTCCCGCCTACTTTTTAAAGTCTGACCAAGAAATCGGCGACTACCAAGCGCACCTGGATGCCCAGTTGTTTGCGACCCAGATCGCCCCGGCGCTAAAGATCACCGCTCGTTACGTGGGGACCGAACCCCATTCCAAGACGACGGCCAACTATAACCGGGCCCTAGCGGAGGTTTTTGCGCCCCAAGTGAAGTTGCACGTCATTGAGCGTTGCCAAGACCAAGCAGGGGTGGTGATTTCGGCCACCCGGGTTCGCCAAGCCATCAAAGACGGGGAGCTTGCCCGGGTCCAAGACGACCTGCCACCAACAACTTTCGCCTTCATTCAAGAACATTTAGCATCTCTACAAGCACGCATCACCACTCAGCAAAAGGAAGGATTTTGAAATGGAAATTAAAACTACCGCCATGGCGGGCACCCTGGAATCATCCGATATCCAGATCACCATTAGTGCCGGCCAAAATGGCATCCAAATCGACCTTGATTCATCCGTCGCATCCCTTTACGGCGATCAAATTAAGAAGGTCATTACCGATACTTTAACGGCTACTGGCATCGAGAATGCTAACGTTAAGGCCGTTGATAAGGGTGCTTTAGATTGCGTCGTTAAGGCCCGGGCCCTAGCCGCTGCCCAACGCGCCTTGGAAACGACGGATCAACCCGCTTGGGAGGTGTTCTAATGATGGAAGAACGTTTACGTCGGACGATGATGTTTGTCCCGGGGAACAACCCGGCCATGGTCAAGGACGCCGGCATTTACGGTGCCGACTCGATCATGTTTGACTTGGAAGACTCTGTTTCCTTAGCCCAAAAGGATGCTGCCCGTGTATTGGTCTATGAAGCTTTGAAGACCCAAGATTATGGTGATGCGGAATTAGTCGTCCGGGTCAATGGGGTTGACACGCCCTACTTTAAGAACGACGTCTTCGCCATGGTTAAGGCTGGCATTGACGTTGTCCGCCTGCCAAAGGTTGAATCCGCCCAAATGATGTTGGACCTGGTCAAGGTGATCGAAGAGGCCGAGGCTAAGTTTGGCGTTTCTGGCACCAAGGTGATGGCCGCCATTGAATCCGCACGGGGGGTCATGAAGGCCTTAGAAATCGCCGAATCTACCGACCGAATGATCGGTTTGGCCCTGTCCGCGGAAGACTACACCACCGACATGAAGACCCACCGTTACCCAGACGGGGCGGAACTCGAATTCGCCCGCAACATGATCCTCCACGCCGCCCGGGCCGCTAGCATCGCCGCCTTCGATACGGTCTTCACCAACATGAACGACATGGCCGGCTTCAAGCGGGAAACGGAACACATCCACGAACTTGGTTTCGATGGTAAGTCCCTGGTTAACCCACGCCAAATCGAATGGGTGAACGAGGTTTACCAACCAACCAAGAAGGAAATTGAAAACGCCTTGGACGTTGAAGCTGCGATCGAAGAAGCCCACCAAAACGGCTCCGGTGTCATCTCGATGAACGGTCAAATGGTTGACCGTCCGGTTGTTTTGCGGGCTCAACGGGTACTGCGCTTGGCTAAGGCTTCAAACTTAATTAACGAGGAGGGTGAATTCATTGAAGAATAGTCTAGGACGGGAACTTCCCGATGCAGAAATGAAGGAATTGAACTACCAACCTTTTGAATCAACGGAAATTGGCAACCCGGTGATCAGCCGCGTTGCTCCTAAGGTCCGGGTTTCGACCGGTGACGACAAGGTCGTTTCCTCCGTTGACGAAGTCATCAAGGACGTCTTAAAAGACGGGATGACGATTTCCTTCCACCACCACTTCCGGGATGGGGACTTTGTCTTTAACATCGTCATGGACCGGATTATCAAGCTGGGCTACAAGGACTTAACCTTGGCGCCATCTTCTTTGACCAACGTGATGAACGACAAGGTGATCGAAGCCATCAAGGTCGGCACCGTTACCAACATCACGACGTCTGGGATGCGTGGTGAACTAGGTGAACAAGTTTCTCACGGTCTTATGAAGAACCCGGTCATTTTCCGCTCCCACGGGAATCGGGCCCGTTCAATTGAAAACGGGAACATCAAGATTGACGTTGCCTTCCTCGGGGTGCCAAATGCTGACCGCCTCGGGAATGCTAACGGAATGGAAGGTGACTCCGCCTTTGGTTCAATGGGGTACGCCCTGATTGATGCCAAGTACGCCAACAAGGTTGTTTTGTTAACTGACACGCTTGTTGACTACCCGAACACCCCAGCCTCAATTGAACAAACCCAAGTTGATTACGTGGTGAAGGTTGACCGTGTCGGGGACCCTGACCGGATTGGTAGTGGGGCAACTCGCTTTACCAAGGACCCGAAGGAATTGAAGATCGCGCGGATGGTCAACGATGTAATCACCCACTCGCCATACTTCAAACAGGACTTCTCCTTCCAAACCGGGACTGGTGGCGCCGCCCTAGCCGTAACTAAGTTCCTTGGCGAATCGATGAAGAAAGCCGGCATTACCGCCGCCTTTACTTGTGGTGGGACGACCTCTCCAATCGTCGACCTTTTGGAAGCCGGTTTGGTTAAGAAGGTCATGGACGTCCAAGACTTCGATAAGGGCGCCGCTTCTTCAATGAAGAGCAACCGGGACCAAGCCGAAATCGACGCCTCTTGGTACGCTGACCCTGAAAACAAGGGGGCCATGGTTGACCAACTCGACGTCTGCATCCTGTCCGCGCTCGAAATCGACACTGACTTTAACGTTAACGTCTTGACCGGTTCCAACGGGGAAATCCGCGGGGCCGTTGGTGGTCACCAAGACGCCGGAACCGCCAAGATGACGATCATCTCCGCACCGTTAACCCGGGGCCGGATTGCTACGATTGTACCTAGCGTAAACTCCGTTTCTACGCCAGGTTCCTCAATCGATGTCTTAGTAACCGAAGTAGGGATCGCCATTAACCCAGCTCGCCAAGACCTGGTAGCCACCTTCAGCAAGGTGCCAAGCTTACCAATCGTTTCAATTGAAGAACTGCAAAAGCGGGCTGAAGCAACGGTTGGCAAGCCAGCACCGGTTGAATACACTGACCGCGTGGTTGGGCTCGTTGAATATCGTGACGGTAGCCTAATCGACGCCATCAAACAAGTCAAGGACTAAGCCCAAGACTGCCAATCTTAAATGACATACTCCAGCAAGTGGCTGTGGCAATCCGCCACGGCCATTTGCTATTCTGAAAAGGGGAATCCTTTAGACGGCACCCTTTTCTTTACATAATATAATTAGGAGGTACTAACCATGGTGAGCAAGGTATTTGAAGGGACCAATGTAGAGATCCCAGCGGTCTTAGCCAACCGCGATCGGCGGGTCGCCACGCAAACGAAGCTATTAAGAGAACACCCTTCCCAGGTGGTGGTTGCTTGTAAGCTAAACATCCCCGGCCCAGTCAAAAATAGCGCCGCCATTCAAGCCTTTTTCACGGCTGGGCTGGCAGATTTAGAGAACCAGTGGCTAGCAAGCGGACAGCCCTTTGAAATCGCGGCTTCTTGGGAGGACGCGCCGACCGGGCCGGAACGTTTCTACCTATTATATAGCGCCGGCGTAACCGTTAAGGAGGGGACCGTCTACTTCGAAGAGCGTCAACCAGCCAACCGGCTCTTTGACCTCGATGTGTTAATCACCAACGGCGGGGAAGCCCACTCACTTTCGCGGGGGGATTTTGATCTTCCAGTTCGGACCTGTCTAATCTGCGGGCGCCCGGCTAAGGAATGTGGGCGGTCACGGCGCCACAGCGTTGAAGAACTACAAGTCCGGGTGGCCAAACTAATTGACGAAGCAACCGCGGCTAACCAACGGGAGACTGTTGCTGAGCTACTGGCGGACCAAGCGGTGGAGGCAATGTTAAACGAAGTCGTCACCTGGCCCAAACCAGGATTGGTTGACCCAGTTGAGCACCGCGCTCACCCAGACATGGATGTTTTCACCTTCATTCAAAGCGCCACCAGCCTGCGCACTTACTTTAAGCAGGCGGCCACGGCCGGCCTTAATTTCCCAGCTGGGCAACCCCGGCCGCTTCTCTTTAGCCAACTCCGCCTCCTTGGCCAGCGAGCCGAAGCGACGATGTTTAAGGCAACGGCGGGAATCAACACCCACAAGGGGACCATTTTTTCGCTGGGTATTTTAACCGGAGCCGTGGCGGCGCTGAAGGGGCGTCGGTTACCAGTTACCCAGTTAAATGTTCAACGGGTCGTCAAAGAGATGTTGGCTGACCTATTGGCAACCGATCTTGATGGTCTCAACCAAGAACAAACCCTGACCGCTGGGGAGCGCCAGTACCTAGCCTATGGGCAAACGGGGATCCGGGGTGAGGCGGCTAGCGGCTTCCCAACCGTCTTCAAGGCTGGCCTACCAACCTGGCGGGCTAACTGGGGAATGAACCAAAACGACCGCCAACTAACCGCCTTTTTAGCGATTGCTCGCCACACCGATGACACCACCCTAGTTAAGCGGGCCGGGGATCCCGCCATCTTAGCTTGGAAGGATCAACAGTTAGACCGTTTCTTTGAGCTCGGTGGTCTAACAACGAAACAAGGGCGTCAATTCTTGGTCGACCTGGAGAAGGACTTTTCAGACCGCCACCTCAGTCTGGGTGGGGCGGCCGACCTCCTGATTGCCACCATCTTTTTGGCCAGTGTGATGGAAGGGGATAATGATCATGGAACTAAGGACTGATGATGGATTCCGCCTTAACTACCAAGTCGTTGGTCACGGCCAAAGCCTGGTCTTCATCCACGGCTTTGGTGGCTACCAGCAGGTGTGGACCCGTCAAGTCGAATTCTTTTCAACTCACGGCTACCAAGTTGTAACCTACGACCAACGCAATCACGGCGCCTCCCAGTTTGACCCGAACCTGGATAGCATTCACCGACTCAGTAAAGACCTCTTTGAACTGCTTTCGATGCCGGTTATTGAGCGACCAGTGCTAATTGGTCACTCAATGGGGGCCAGTGTCATCTATGACTTCTTAACCCGGTACCCTAACTATCCGTTGGCGGGGGTAGTGGCCGTCGACCAGAGCCCGCGCCTGATTAATTCGCCATCTTGGCCCTATGGCTTCATGAAGGTTACCCGCGCCAATTATCAGCAAGGTTTGCTATCACCCGGCGTTTCGGAAACACTGCACGGCATCGATCAACACGTCTTTGATCGCCTCCAAAGTGTTAAACAACAATTTCCCTTCGACCGGGAAGCCAACCGGGAACTCGTGACTGATGTGGCCCGTCAAGACTTTCGGCAGACCCTAGCAACCACCAAGGTGCCGACCTTATTCGTGACCGCCAACCAAAGCCCCTTTTACCAACCAGCCTATGCAACGGTGGCCAAGGATAACCCAATGGTCCACCACGTTTCGATTGACCAGTCCGGCCACGTCGTCATGGCCGAACAGGTAGCAGCATTCAATCGAGTGATGAGTCAATTTTTACACCAGCTGTAATCCTCCCTTAGCGGGGGATTTTTTAGTGGGGGGAGCTTACTTGAATTATATTATGTCAACTGAATAATTTAGCATTCAGCGATAATGAAACGGACAAGTACCCAGCAGCCTAACTGAAATTTCGTCTGAGAGCAAATTTACTAATTTCGGGCTGTACGGTACCAAAACGGGGCCTATTATATACAAATAGGCCCCCTAGAATGCCGTTTTAATAGGATCTAAAATTGACGGTTTGGGTGATGAGGACTATAATTGAGGATAGCTAAAAAACAGCCCCCAGGAAAGAAGTGATCTTTTGAAGCAGTTGGTACTCCCCATTAAGGACTCCCAGATGTTATCCCAGGTATTAGCGACCTTGCGTGACAATTTCAAGTTTGGTCAACGCAACTACACGATCTTCCAAGTCGGGAAGGCGACCCTGTTGCGGGTGTCCGACGTTATCAGTTTAAAAAAGGCTGACGTGTTTGATGAAGAAGGGGAGGTACGACGCAACGCCTTCATCGTCGACAAGAAAACCCACAAGCAAAACACCCTTTATTTGAAGCCGGTCGAAAAAGACCTCAAGCGCTACGCCCGTTGGTTGACCAACTACCAATTAGCTAACCCGGACTGCCAGGTTTATACCAGCGAATGGCTTTTTCCCTCCTTTCAACGCCCGGAACGCCACATTACCGAGCATCAGTACTATAAAGTCATGCACAAGGTGGGGGATTTACTCGGCTTAAACTACCTCGGTACCCACACGATGCGTAAAACTGGTGCTTACCGGGTGTACGTACAGTCCAATTACAACATTGGACTCGTAATGAAGCTGCTCAACCATTCCAGCGAGGCGATGACCTTAGCCTACCTGGGTCTCGATCAACAGAGCAGGGAAGACCTGCTCGATCAAATCGACTTCGGCGGTATCAACTAATTACATTATGTTAAGTAGATAAAAATAGGGCTTATCCAAGTTTTCACTCTAACATAATTGACCGTCAGTCAATTATGTTGTATGATACGAGCATCAAGGAAAGGGAGGTGCACTTTGAAGCGTGAAGAACAAGTCCGCTTAACCAAGCAAAAACTACTAACGGCGGCGGACCAACTAATCGTTAAGGAAGGCTACGCAGTGGTGTCGGTCGAACGAATTACCAAGCTGGCCGGGGTTTCTAAGGGAACCTTTTATACCTACTTTAAAAAGAAGGGGGACTTAATGATCGCCCTGAGTCAACACCGATTTGCGGCGATTAATGACCAAATCCCGCTTCTGGTCAACGGCGATCCAGTCGAAGGGATTCGTCACTACTTAATGAGTTACCTCAAGGTGGTCACCGATCAATCGACCTTAGCCATGGTCCGGAGTTGGCTCCGCTTTATCTTGGACCCCTCTAATGGACAAATTGGTAAGTTTGAAAACGACCGGCGGGGGATTGAACGACTCTTACAAGGGTTGGTTGACCACCAACGTTTAACGGCGTCAACCCCTGTGGCAACCATCGCCAACCTTTTAACGGTGGAACTCTATGGCATTTTAGTCGCTTGGGGGGTTGATGACCAAGCAAGCCCTGAACAACGCTTACGCGACTACTGCGATGTCGCCCTCGGTTCCATGCTAGCGCCTTACTTAGTAAAATAGGGGCGCCCCTTTTTTATCCATAATTGGTGATTCATCCCCCACTTCGACAAGTGGGGGATGAATCGCCTCCTTAAAGCACGATAGTGCTTTTTCTTTTGCGCTATGGTATATTTAGTATATGTTAAAGGATCGTGGTGATAACAATAGAATTAGATAGAAATCAGCACTCAGTATATCTACTCAATTATCATTTAGTAATGGTTGTTAAATATCGGCGTAAAGTCATTAACGATGAAATATCTGAGTATCTGAAACATCGTTTTGTAGTAGTTGGTCAGTCTTATGGTATTAATCTTCAAGAGTGGAACCATGATATTGACCATGTTCATGTCTTGTTCCGCGCAACTCCGCATACGGAGATGGCTAAGTTCCTGAACGCTTATAAATCATCAAGTTCTCGAATGGTTAAGAAACTATTTCCAGAAATTAAGCGTCAGTTGTGGAAATCCGCTTTTTGGACCCAAAGCTATTGTTTAATTAGTACTGGTGGTGCACCGTTAGAAGTAGTAAAAAAGTACATTGAAAGTCAAGGGAGAAAGTAATGGTTCTTAAAGCCGTGAAAATGCGTATATATCCTAATTCCGAGCAACGTGACCGTTTAATGCAAACCTTCGGTTGCGCTCGTTTTGTGTGGAATCAGATGCTTAATATGCAAATTGAGCGGCGAAAGAACAATCCAGACGCCAAGTTTGTCAATGCCTTTGGCATGAACAATCTTCTAAAACGATTAAAAGAAGAATATCCCTGGTTGAAGCAAGCAGAATCAACATCCTTGCAAAGCGCTAATCGCAATCTAGCCGACGCCTTTCAGCGTTTTTTTAAAGGGCAAAATAAGTTTCCACACTTTAAGTCACGAAAGTATGCACAGAGCTATAACTCGAAATGTGTTAACCACAACATTAAAGTGATTGACAATCACCATATTAATTTGCCTAAATTAGGGGTAGTTTACTTTCGATCAGGACGTTTGCCACAAGGCAAAATCAAGAACGTTACTGTTCGCCTAACTGTTGCTAATCAATACTACATTACCGTTTTAACTGAATGCGAAAACCAAACATTAGCTAAGACTGGTAAGCGCGTTGGTGGTGATTTAGGATTAAAATCATTACTTAATCTATCCGACGGTTACAAAGAGCCAATTCACCATTTTGAAGATAAGTATCGTAAGAAGCTACACCATTGGGAAAAGTTGCGCAGTCGACGCTACTTGTTAGCTAAACAAGCCATTGCTTGGGATTATCACAATAAGGTCTTAGCTCCACGGCAATTAGACGACTTCAAAAATTACCAAAAAGCTCGTGTCATGGTTGCTAAATATCGTCAAAAAATCGCCAACCAACGGTTGGATCAGTTACAAAAGTTCACAACCAAGTTAGTTAAACAATATGACATCATTGTGCTAGAGAAACTTAACATTAAGGGTATGTTGAAAAATCATAAACTAGCTCGAGCGATTACCAACGCTAGTTGGTCTAAGCTAGTTAGTATCTTGCAGTATAAATGTGATTGGTACGGTAAAAAACTCATTCAGGTTAATCCAGCATATACTAGTCAAATCTGTATTAACTGTAGGAAAAACAACCATCGGTTAGGTTTAGATAAATCGGAATGGCTAGACGTTCGTGAATGGGATTGTCCCAACTGCGGGACCCGCCTAGATCGCGATATCAATGCAGCTCAAGTAATTCTGAAAAAGGGGTTAGCTACCCAATAATTAAGCTATTTAGGCCTGGGACGGGCCTTGGTCAATAGTCGTAACCTCTGCTCGAAAGTTCACTTAGAACCGGTAGAGTAAGTATGCGATGTTCCCAGAATCTCCCACTTCAAGCGTCAAGCCGTAGGCTTAGCTAAGTGGGAGTAGTTCAAACCGATGCCGGGGTCGCTAACACGCTTCCCGAAGATGCCGGTGCCGCTTCTGGGTTGATTAACACGATGCACCAGATCGGTTCCAGCGTTGGCCTTGCCTTAATCGTTGGGCTTACCGGTGGGATGACCCATGGGGTGGCTTCTTATCGTCAACCACTATTAATGTCAACGATCTGCGCCGCTATTGCCCTGGTAATCATTGTCTTCGTGGTAATTCCCGGGGAGCAGCGTGAGAACTAATTGAAGTTGAAGCACTAAGCTAGGCGGGCTGGGCATTTAATAGCGCCTAGTTTTAATTCGGTTTATAATGGAAGAAAAGTTAAGGAGTTTGCCCAATGAAAATTACCCCCGAACTAGTTACCACCGATCCCGCCTCAATGAGGGTCTTACAACAGTTAGCCCGGGAAACCTTTAAGGCGACCTTTGACGCTAACACCCCGCCAGACGAGATGGCGGCCTTTTTAAAGGAATACTACACCACCGAGTCAATGGAAGCGGAATTAACCGATCCCAACACCGCTACCTACTTCTTTAAAAACGAAGGGGGGGAAGTGGTTGGCTTCTTGAAGCTTTCCTGGAAGGACGCCCAAACCGAACCGGATTACCCCGACGCCATGGAATTACAGCGCATCTACCTGCGGGTTAAATACCAAGGTCACCACCTAGGGCGGCAGATAATGGATTTTGCCATGCAAGAAGCTAAAAACTCGGGCGTCCCGCGGGTCTGGTTAGGGGTGTGGGAACATAACTACCCGGCCCAAAAGATCTATGGGCGATACGGCTTTAAGCGGGTTAGTCAACATACCTTCATGGTGGGCGATGACCCGCAGACCGATTTCGTTTTAATGAAGGACATGACGGAGGAAGACTAATGGCCGATTACCAAATTCACACCGTTTTACGCCAGGTGGGTTGCCAAGTCATCAATAACGACGGCACCCACCAGTGGTTACTTGACGAACCGTTGACCCAAGAAGGGACGGATGCAGCGCCAAACCCGGTTCAATCCTTGCTGGGGGCCCTCGGGGGTTGCCTGTCGCTGACCGCCTTAGACGTGATCCGCCACAAGCAACTAGACGTCAGTCGCTTTGAGCTCGAGATTGAAGGGACCACCGATTACCTACCAGGGAGCCGGGCTAAGGCCCTTGCCACCGTTCACGTGACGGTTAAGTTAGCGACCTCAATGACGGATAAGGCGATTGACCGGCTCTTAAAGACAATGGATAAGTACTGCACGGTTCACAACAGTTTGAGCGACCGGGTTGCCTTTTCAATGGAGGCAAAGCGAATTGAATAGAAAAAGGAGTGCTACGGGAAACCGTGAACGCTCCTTTTTAGTTTTGTAACTTTTCTTGGTGCAACTTCAAATTGATCTGGTCCACGATATTGGCTACGGTTACGTTATTGAACCGAATCATCGCTGCCGCCTGTGCCTCTTGGTATGCCTCGGCTAGGATTGGTTGAATGTGACCACCGACCTTACACTGGGGGTTAGTATCGTGGTTAACGTTGAAGAGGGGGTGGGGACCATCGCTCTCTTCGACGGCCAAATAAACATCGTATAAGGTAATCTTCTGCAGGTCCCTAGCCAACCGTGGCTGTGCCGTCCCTTGGGTAGTTTGGACTAAGCCAGCCTGCCGTAGGTTCCCCATTAACCGCCGTACCATGACCGGTGAAATCCCAATACTCGATGATAAGAGGTCACTCGTGATTCGGGCCTCCTCGTAAACCTTCAGAAAGCACAAAATATGGATAGCATCGCTAAAGCGGGTTGAAGCACGCATTTTCTCACCTCGTTCCATTATTAATTACAAGTAAAAACACTTTGATAACTTAATCCTATCACACCAGCCTTGAATAAGCTATTCAATTGTGTTATTGTTACTTATGAAATCACAAGTACTAAGAAAAAGGAGCGATCAATATGAGGAAATGGGTTCGGCGACTGGTGGCTACCGTTGCCGTCACTGCTTTGGGGGCCCTAGCCCTTCCAACAACCGGGTTCGCCGCTAATAGTAAGACCCCGATTATCGTCGGGTCTAAGAGTTTCACCGAGAGTAAGGTCGTCAGTGAAATTTACGCCCTGGCCCTGGAAAAGGCCGGTTACAAGGTGACCCGTAAACAAAATATCTCTAATTCGGTCGTTTTTAAGGCGGTCCAAACCGGGCAAATTGACGTTTACCCCGAGTATACGGGGACAATTGTGGACGCCTACTTAAAGCAAAGCACCACCAATAAGAACGCTAAGCAAATTGCGGCGGCCGCCAAGAAGGGGGTCGCTAAGTATAAGTTAACGACCCTGACACCGGCACCGGGTAATGATTCACAGGGGATCGCCGTTACCACCAAGGTAGCCAAAAAGTACGGCCTCTACACGATCAGCGACCTGCAAAAGAAGGCCAACAAAATTCGCTTCGTCTCGCAAGGGGAATTTGACCAACGGGCCGACGCCCTGCCGGGGATGGTTAAAAAGTACGGTAAGTTCGACTTCAAGTCCTCAAAGGACTACGATGACAGCTTGAAATACAAGATCCTCTCCGAAGGCAAGGGGGATGCGGCGCCGGTCTCAACTACCGACGGGCATCTGGCCAATGGCAACAAATACACCCTCTTAAAGGATGACAAGCACCTGTGGCCAGCCTATAACTTGGTCCCGTTGGTTCGGAATTCGACCCTCAAGTCGCACCCGAAGACGGCTAAGGCCTTAAATCGGGTCGACAAGAAGTTAACAACTAAAACCCTGACGGAATTAAACAAAAAAGTTGACGTCGACGGGCAAAACTACCAAACTGTGGCTAAGAACTGGTTTAATAAAAATATTAACTAGGCTTGGGGGCTAGGGGAAAATCCAATTTTCTCCCGGCCCCTTACTTATTCTATGCTGATTAGGCGGAAAATACGCCCCCATTACAGCAATTCTAGCTGATCTAGGTCAGTTATTGCTACTTTCTTCTTTATTAATACCGGAGGTCCTGACCGTGCTTACGCAAATCATCCATTACTTTCAAACTAACCACACCCAGTACTGGGGCTACGTGGGCCAACACCTGGTACTGAGCTTTTCGGTCTTAGTGATTGCCATACTGATCAGCCTGCCGCTAGGGTACCTCGGCTCAAAGCACCCCAAGGTGGCCCTAATTTGTTCATCATTTTCCCAGGTCTTGCGGATCATCCCCAGCTTGGGGCTCTTATTCCTCTTGATTCCGCTGATTGGAACCGGAGTTGTCCCGGCCGGAATCGCCCTGGTCATTCTTGCCATCCCACCAATTTTAATCAACACGATCCTAGGCTTTAATGAAGTTGGGACGATCTACCAAGAAGTAGGGGTCGCCCTCGGAATGAACGAACGCCAACTGCTTTGGCAAGTAAAAGTTCCCTTAGCCCTGCCCTATCTATTAAACGGGATTAAGCTCGCCCTGATTGAAATCATTGCTAGTGCCACTTTAGCAACCTATATCGGCGCCGGCGGGTTAGGCACCCTGATCTTTACCGGCTTAGGCCTGTACGACATGGCCGACGTGATCATTGGTGGGGCCAGCGTCGCCATGCTCTCTTTAATCACAATGGTCGGCTTCGACCTCCTCATCCGAAAGGTGGAAAAACATGAACCAACCCGAAATTGAATTTGAACACGTCGTTAAGCGCTTTGGTCAAACAACGGTCATCCCGGACCTGTCCTTTACCATTAACAAGGGGGAGTTCGTGACCGTGCTGGGGTCATCTGGCTCGGGGAAGACGACGACCCTCAAAATGATTAACGGTCTTTGGCAACCGACCAGCGGCACGGTTAAGATTGGTGGTAAAGAATTAACGGAGCACAACCAAGTGGACCTGCGGCGCCACATCGGCTACGTGGTCCAACAGATTGCCCTCTTTCCCCACCTGACAATCAAGCAAAACATCGCCGTTGTTCCTAAGCTGTTGGGGTGGGAGCAAGCTAAGATTGACCAGCGAGTTGATGAACTATTGGACCTAGTCAAACTTCCCAGCGACCAGTACGCTGATCGCTACCCCGCCCAGTTATCCGGGGGGCAGCAGCAACGCGTCGGCCTCGCCCGCGCCCTGGCCGCCAACCCCGATTTCATCCTCTTTGACGAACCGCTCGGCGCCCTAGATGCCTTAACCCGGATTGATTTGCAAAAGGAAATCAAAAACCTCCACGCTTCGCTTGCCGATAAGACCTTTTTCTTTGTTACCCACGACATTAACGAGGCGCTTTATTTGGGGCAGCGGGTCATGGTGATGAACAGGGGACGCCTCGAACAGTTTGCCAGCCCGGAAACGATCGTCCAACACCCGGCGAGCCCCTTTGTTGAAGAGCTACTGGCAACCGAGGAGCGTAACCAGGAACTCTGGAGGCGACTGCAATGATTACTTATTGGAACCAAAACGCCACCACCATTCTAACTGATACCGCCCAGCACGCCCAGCTCGTCTTAACGTCGCTATTGATTGCCCTGTTGCTCGCCACCCTCTTAATCCTGCTGTGCTTACGCCACGACCGGCTGTTGACTGGGTTAACCTACGTCTTTTCCCTGCTGTATTCGGTGCCGAGCTTCGCCTTTTTCGCCTTGCTCCTACCGCTAACCGGGTTGGGCGACACTACTGCTACCGTTGTCTTAGTCGTTTACAGTGAGTACGTCCTTTTGCGGACCTTTATTACCGGACTCCGGGCAATTGACCCTAGCTTAGTTGAGGTTGCCTACGGAATGGGGATGACTAGCCGGCAGGTCTTTTTCAAGGTTCAACTACCGCTGGCGACCCCGGCGATTTTCTCGGGCCTCCAAGTAGCCCTAGCGTCAACGATGTCGATTGCTACGATCGCCGCCACCATCAACGCCGGCGGGCTAGGAAACTTGCTGTTTGAAGGCCTCCAAACCCAGCAGTTGCCCCCCTTGTTATGGGGGATCATCATGACGGTCGCCCTGACCCTGGTTAGCATCGCCATTTTACGAATCCTGCAGCATTTTCTTCGACCACGGTTTAGTACTAAATAATGAGGAGGCGCCCTGATGAAAGCGATTGTCATTTACCAGGCCGGGGGACCCGACCAACTAAAACTCGTTGACCTACCAACCCCGCAACTTCGCCCTGGGTGGTCACTGGTTAAGATTCACGTCTTTGGTCTTAACCACTCGGAGGTCTACACTAGAAAGGGGCAATCGCCAACGGTGCATTTCCCCCGCATTCTCGGCATCGAAGGGGTGGGGGAGATCACCCAAACGACCGACCCGCAACGACTACCCGTTGGACAAGCCGTCATTTCCATCATGGGGGAGATGGGGCGCAACTTTGACGGTAGTTACGCCGAGTACGCCCTATTACCTAACCAACAAATTTACCCGGTCACGACCGACCTTCCTTGGTCCCAGCTGGCCGTCTTTCCCGAGACTTACTACACCGCCTACACTTCGTTAAAGAACCTCCGGCCCGCTCCTGGCGACCGCTACTTAATTCGCGGTGGTACCAGTGGGGTCGGGATCGCCATGCTAAATTTGATCCGGGCCAAGGACCCCAAGCCTACGTCGCCGGCACCTCACGCTCACTTGCCAAAGCCGCGCGGATGAAGGACGCTGGTTACTCAACCGTGATTAAGGACCAAAATGGGCATCTCCAAACGGCGGAAAAATTTGATAAGGTCCTTGAATTGATCGGGCCGGTGACGGTTAAGGAAACCTTCACCCACATTAATGAGGGCGGGATCGTCTGCGTGACGGGGCTACTCGGCAACCAGTGGACCCTAGAGCATTTTGACACGATCACCGACATTGCCCCGGGCGCCTACCTGACCGGGGGCTACTCGGGGGCGGTCACAGAAGAAAAGATTAACGAACTCTTCTCCTACCTGCAGAGGTATCAGGTAGCCGCGAAACCCGACCGCATCTTTGCCCTTAGGGACCTGCCGGCCGCCCACGCTTACCTCGCCTCTGGCCAGAGCATGGGGAAGGTCGTTATTGACGTCGATGCCTGATGACGGAGAACCTGGGACATGCCTCGATTATCTACTAACGCAAAAAGAGACTGGAAACGCTGCGTTTTCCAGTCTCTTTTTTACTGTTTTAACTAGTCGTCTTCGCCATCGACGTTGATCAAAATCTTTGCTTGGGCCTTATCATTGATGAGGGCTTCAAACCCATCGGATACCACTTGGTCGATCGTGATTTCCTTGGTGATGACCGGTTCCACAACCAACGAGCCCTTGGTAACCAGGTCGACCGTTTGTTGGAAGGTTTCCCGGGAGTAAGCGATTGTGCTGGTGATCTTAACCCCGGTATTGGTCAGCTGCATTGGGTTAAATTCGATTGGGTGGCCGTAAATGGCCACAATTACCATCGTACCCCGTGCCTTAGTGGCTTCGATGGCTTGGTCAAAGGTTGGCTTTACCCCAGCCACTTCAAAGGAGACGTCGACCCCGCCCGGAACGAGCTCTTTAATCTTCTTTACGGCGTCTTCTTGGTCGGACTTGATGACGTCGGTCGCCCCCATTTCAAGGGCCTTCTTCAAACGAACCTCTGACAGGTCGGAAACAATGATCTTGGAGGCCCCGGCCGCCTTGGCCGCCGCCGCTACCAAGACCCCAATTGGACCAGCCCCGAAGATGGCCACGTTTTCACCAAACTTGAGGCCACCTTCCTTGATGGCTTGAACGGCCACCGCCGTTGGTTCAATGGTGGCTGCAATCCGCAACGGGAAGTCCTTTGGAAGTAGGTAGAGGTTTTCTTCCGGGATGTTAACTAACGGCGCTAAACCACCATCGCAAGCAAGTCCGATGAAGGAGTAGCCATCGTATACGTCAACGTTGTCGGGCACCTTGCCGTGGGTGACAGTCGGGTTAACGCTAACGTGGTCGCCAACCTTAAACTTGGTAACGTCTTTACCAACCTTTTCAATTACCCCGCAAAATTCGTGGCCCAAGGTCACCGGAGCTTCACCACCGGTTAATTTATCCTTGTGGCCGACCGGGATGAAGATTGGTCCCTCTTGGTATTCGTGGAGGTCACTCCCACAAATTCCAGTCCAGGCAACCTTAACCACCACTTCGTTATCCTTAGTTGGTTTCAGATCAACATCTTCAACCCGAATGTCTTTTGCACCATGCCAAACTGCAGCTTTCATCTTCATGAACCTCCTGTTTCGACCTGTGTGACGTTTCTACACCTGAAATATAACATGCTCATTTTCATTTTGCAAGCGCTATCATTTAGTTTTAAGTCAAAAGGGCGATGATTGTTAAGCAAAAGTGATCACCATCGTGAATTATTTGTCTAGCTAATTTGATTATTCTAGCCATTTAGGCCTTAATTAGTGCATTTTTGCAAATCTGATCACCATTCCTAACTTGTGAAATGAGCGTTTAACTTTCGGACACTATTTTTTAAACTAACGGAAGGATCACAAACTTTGATTGGTTTTTCGATAATTTTTAGGAGGGAACAGAAGCTCCCCCCATTTCCACCAAAAGTAAAACCAGCGCTCAAGGGTACTTACTGGGTCAATCCGTGCTATCATTAAAGAAATTTCATTTTTAAGGAGAATGCCAGATGACCATTTACGACTTCACCACTAACTTAGACCGGCGCCACACTAATTCGATCAAGTGGCGCGTTAAAGACGGCGAGCTGCCCCTAACGATTGCCGACATGGATTTCCGGGTGGCACCGGAAATTGAGGCGGCAATGCAAGCCAAGGTTGCCCGCGGTAACTTTGGCTATGAATACACCCCGGACGAGTACTTTACCGCCGTCGCTTCCTGGTACCAACAGGAGCACGGGGTAGACGTCGCCCCAGCTTGGATGCAATACGTGAGCGGGGTCATCCCGGCGTTAACGGCTTGCTTGAATTACTTTACGGCCCCGGGCGACGGAATCGTCATGCTGGAGCCGATATACAATTCCTTTTTCGGGGCGATTGAAAAAACCGGGCGTAAGGTAGTCGCTAGCCAACAAGATTACGATAGGGAAAACCACGCCTACCAAATCAACTGGGCCGACCTAGAGGAAAAACTAGCCGACACCAAGACCCGCATGTTCATCATCTGCAACCCCCACAACCCAACTGGGATGGTTTGGTCGAAAATGGACCTGGAACGGATGATTCGCTTAGCCAACCAATACGGGGTGTTGGTCGTTGCTGATGAAATCCACGGTGACCTGGTTATTGAGGGGGAAGACTACACGCCAACCTTCTCTTTAGATCCAGTCATTTTGAGTAACGTAATTACCCTCGTATCAACCTCCAAGACCTTTAACCTCGCTTCCTTACAAGCGGCGACCGCCATTATCGCCAACCCCTTATTACGGGGCCGGTTTGCCCAGGCAGCCAACCAACAGGGGATCGTGGGTCCCAACCTACTGGCCATCCCGGCTTCGATTGCCGCATACGAAAACGGTGGTGAGTGGGTCCACCAACTTAAAGCCCTCATCAAACACCACCGTCAACTCGTACAACAGGTTTTGGCAACTGACCTTCCCGAACTTAGCTTAGTACCGGGACGAGGGACGTACCTAGTTTGGTTAGACACCCAAGCCGTTGCGGAGGACTCCCGCACTCTCGTTGCCTTCTTGAGGGAACAAACCGGCTTGCTCCTGACGCCGGGAACTGAGTACCGGGGAAACGGAAAGGGCTTTGTCCGGGTTAACCTAGCTTACCCAACCACCGTCATTGAAGACGCCTTAGCCCGCTTAGTTCGTGGGGTTAAAGCTTACCAGGCCCAGAAATAAAAAAAGCGCCCCGCGGGGCGCTTTTTTTTAGGGTACTTGCGATAGGACCTGGGGCGTTGAATACTTAGCCATCAAGGCTGGCAAGGATTGTGTAATCGTCGTCATTTCAGGAACGGGAGTGAAAAAGTAGCGCAGGGAGTTGAGATCCGCCATTCCAAGGTAATGGGTGAAGTCATCGTGACCCGGCAGGTGCGCCATCTTCACCGCCCCCAAAACCTTCATTGACTGGGCAACGGCTTGGTGATCATCAACCGGAAGTTGGTGCGCTAACCGGATGCTCGTAGCAATGAACCGTGAACGCGGGGAGCGAGCTTGCGGCAGATCACCTTGGTAATCCTTTAACGCTTCCTCCACCGTTTTAAGCGGGGCGTCGGCACTCAAGCCCAGAAAGGAACGGAGCCGCCGCAGGTGATTGGCGTAGGTGGGTGAATTAGTCAAGACCCCTAACTCAACTCGCTGCAAGGACAGGGTGGGGCTAGTTGGTTCCAATAGGTAGGTCCCGCTGGCATCCTGGATGAACCAGTGGAAGGGGTGGATGATATCGTGGTCATACCACTGCCGGTTAGTAATTGCTAACCGGGGTAGCAGGGCCGCCACCTCGCTAATGTTAGCGCAGTTGCCCAGTAGGTAACCAATCACGTCCTGGGGTGAGAGGTTAATTTTCCCCGGTTGGGCCCGGGCGGCGTAATCAACCTGGCCGGGAAAGTAAAGCTCGGCGACCGCTAGTCCCGCCTGGTTAAAACCGTCGCCAATTAAGTAATAATCATCCACTCGGCGCATCCCGCCTAAAATGGCGTACTTAGAGGGGTAGGCGGCTTGGGGGGCGAGGGGACGCCAAAGGTACCCCTTCGGCAAATAAGTGAGGTTCCAAGGGGTGTTTTTGACCGGAAAGTCCATCGTCCGCCCAAAGTAGCGGTGGTGCTCCGTTGACCAAAAGGAAACGGCCGTGCACATCCTAGTCACCCTCTTTACTTGGTGCGTCGCTGCCGACTTCATCCAGTGCTTGACGTTGCTTGGTTTGATCGACGTGGGTGTAAAGGTCGGTTGCCGAGGTGCCCTTTTGGCCAAGCTGTTGGGCAACTAAAACCTGGTCTTTAGTCACGTCGTACAGCTCCGAGGCGAGGGTATGGCGAAGCTTGTGCGGGGTCAAGGGATGACCAAAGGCCCGCGAGTACTTGCTGACTAACCGTTCAATCCCGTTGACCGAGATCCGCTTGGTCTGCCCGTGGTAGTGGGTTAAAAAGAAGGCCCGCTCCGTTTTCTCCGGTTGGTAGCGCTGACGGCGAATCGTGGCGTAAGCCTGAATGTAGGGCATCGTCCAGGGGGCAATTGGGACCGCATCCCGTTGGCCACCTTTCCGGGTCACTTCCAGGGTCTGCCCCTTTAAATCAAGGTCGTTGACGTCAACACCCGCCGTTTCCGAGACCCGGATCCCGGTGCCCAAGATCAGGGCTACCAAGGCGATGTCTCTTTCCTTATTCTTTTCAAAGGCGGTCCGGGCGCGCGGATCACACTTTTGTTCGTACTCCTGGTCTAAAAAGGTTAAAAAATCGTACTTGAGCTGGCCGGTGTACATCTTGGCCTCCAAGACGTGGGCGCGGTAATTCAGAGTCTTGGTGTCATTTAAGGAGTCGATCTTTAGCATCACGTTACGCTCAAAGTAGGGCTGGCCCCCATTGATGTCGGCGGTTACGGTCAGATATTTGAACAGCGAGCGCAGGGCGTTGATTGACCGGTTAATCGTGGTGGGCGAATTAAGTCGTTGCTGCGCATTTTTGGTGTGGGCCAAGTCGTCAATAAACTGCATGATGTCGTTGCGGCGTAGCTTTTCCAGTTCCGCCGTCGTCACGTGGGCGTTATCCGTGGCCTTGCTTAAGCCGGTTTTGCGTAGCCAGGTGAAAAACCGGCGCAGTTCGGTTAGGTACTGGTACGAAGTGGTGAGGGAATGGCGGGTGCCCAGCTGGTACTCGCTGACAAAATCTGGCAGTTGCTTTAGCTCCCGGTCGATTAAATTAAGGTATCGTTGCGTTTCCATGCTTAACTTCCTTACGAATTGATGTTCCCTTCATTATAGCATGGTCATTTACAACGGCCTTCGTTCATATTCTACTCGCCCCCGTCAGGTGAGCTTGCTTTATTAAGCAAATAACGCTGGCGCCATTCATTTATTAAGTTAATTAATTAAAAATAGATTATAACATTAACCGATTTCTGTTCTACAATAATCATCACATTAACAAATTGATAGAAAGAAGATGAATCACGTGTTAGAAACGTTATTTTTCGCCCTAATTCCGATCTTAATTACCATCGGACTAGGTTACTACTCGGCTGTCAAGGGGACCTTTGACGAACAAGATAGCCATAAACTCGCTCGGTTGGTCCTTAACTACATGCTGCCACTCAACGTCTTTGCCGGCATTTGGGGAACGTCTCGAAAAATTATGATCCAAGACGTGGGGCTGGCACTGTGGCTAGCGGTGGCGATGGTCGTTTGCTTTCTTTTGATGATTCTCGTCTACCGCTACGCCTTGAAAAATGACGCCCCCGTGGCCATCCTACGCGCAATGTCGATTGCCGACCCCTCGGTTCCCTTCGTTGGCTCGGCCGTATTACCGTTAATTTTCGGCGCTAATGACAGTGCTATCACGATCGGGATCTGTACCCTGACAATCAACGTGATCATGTTACCGATCGCATTTAGTGCCTTTGGCGATAACGGCGATACAGTATCCGCCAGGTTGAAAAACACCTTTAAGAAACCGCTAGTAATTGCCGCCTTGCTGGGCTTTATCCTCGTTTTATGTGGTTCCCAAATGCCCACGCAATTTGACTCCATTTTCACCCTGCTAGGGAAGGGCGCAGGTGGGTTAGCCATTTTCACCACCGGGATCGTATTAAAGACCCGCCAGATCACTTTCAACAAAACGATTTGTTCTACTATTTTATTGAAGAACCTCGCCTTCCCGCTAGTTGTTTGGGGATGCATGGCCCTTTTCAATAGTCCGACGACCCTGACCCGGTTGGTGGTCGTAGCCTTGGCCATCCCCACGGCCACGATGCCCTCCACGCTGGCAATTCGCTTTAATGTCCACGAAGCCGAGTTAGCTTCGACCCAGTTTTGGAGCACGGCCCTCTCCTTCATTTCCTTGACTGCCTTTGTTTTAGCACTTAGTTAGGAGGAAAACATGGGAGAAATAATTAAACTTGAAAACGGTCAACTCCGGGTTCCAGATTACCCCACCATTCCCTTTATCAAGGGGGATGGTATCGGGCCGGAAATCTGGGCAGCAGCCCAACCGGTCTTTGACGCTGCCGTTAAAAAGGTCTATGGGGGAACGCGACGAATTACTTGGCAGCCGGTCTTAGCGGGTCAAGCCGCCTTTGAACAAACCGGGAACTGGCTACCGGACGCGACCCTTGCCGCCCTCAAACGCTACCTAGTCGCCATCAAGGGGCCACTGACCACCCCAGTAGGTGGAGGTCACCGTTCAATTAACGTCACCCTACGTCAGGAACTTGATTTATACGCTTGCGTTCGCCCGGTTCGCTATTATCCCGGCTCCCCCTCGCCAGTCCGTTATCCCGAACGGGTTAAGATGACCCTGTTTCGCGAAAACACCGAAGACATTTACGCAGGAATCGAGATGGGGGTGGGGACAGAGGCGGCCAAGGGACTAACGGCACTGCTAAAAGAACAGCGGCAACTGGCCAAGGTTCGCTTCCCGGCGACGTCTGCCTACAGCATCAAGCCGGTCTCAAAGGAGGGGACTACCCGCTTAGTCCGGGCCGCTATTGAATACGCCTTAAGAAATAATGAACTCACCCTGACCCTGGTCCACAAGGGTAACATCATGAAGCAAACCGAGGGGGCCTTTAAAAACTGGGGCTATCAAGTAGCAGAAGAGTACGGTGACCGACTTTTTACAATGGCACAATACCAGGCCCTTGCTAAAACTAGTCAACATCAGGCTGACCAGGCCCTTCAAGGCGCCCGTGCCCAAAAGAAGCTGATCGTCAACGACGTCATTTGCGATAACTTCTTGCAACAAAGCCTCCTCCACCCGGAAAACTTTGCCGTCATTGCCACGTTGAACCTAAACGGTGACTACCTTTCCGACGCCTTAGCCGCCCAAGTGGGGGGGATAGGAATTGCGCCGGGTGCTAATATTAACTACCAAACCGGCCAAGCGTTATTTGAAGCCACCCACGGGACGGCACCCCAATTCGCTGGTCAAAACAAGATGAATCCGACCTCCCTGCTTCTGTCCGGGGCGATGATGTTTGATTACCTCGGGTGGGAAGCGGTTGGTGATTTAATTCGCCAGGGGATCGCCCAGGCCATCGCATCGCAACACGTGACGGCCGACCTAGCAACCTCAACGGCTGCCAACGTCCTCTCGACCAGTTCGTTTGGAAATTACCTCGTCAGCCACCTATAAGCGACCAAAAGGAGCCCCAACACCATCAAAAAGTGGTTAGCGGGGCCTTTTTATTTCCCGAAAAGCCCTTTCTTTTTTTACATTAGACTTTTTTAATGATCGAGGCGTGCTATAATCAACGTACAAACGAGATGTGTTCAAAAAGGGAGCGAGTACAATGAAAACACTGATGATTGCTGAAGACCTGACCGCCTTGGGGCAAATTTCTCTAGCCAATGCCCTCGGTGTGGTACAAGCCCAATCCGTAAGACCAGCAATGTTGCCCACCGCCCTTCTTTCAACCCAGTCGGAAGGTTTTGGCACCCCAGTAGCCCTGTCAACTGAGGAATGGCTGGAAAATGCCCTTGCCCAGTGGCTTGACATGGGGGAGGAGTTTGCCGGCATCCTGATTGGCTACGTTGGTCAAACCGCCTTAATTGATAAGCTTTCGGTCATCATTGACCACTTTGCCTTGCCGGTCACGGTTATTGACCCGGTCATGGGAGACCGGGGGAGCCTTTACCCCGGTCTGGATGAAGATTACGTAGTGGCGGTGCGCCAGCTTTGCCAAAAGGCGACCGTCATCACACCAAACTGGACCGAGTTATGCCTCTTAGCCGGTTATGACCCCACCAGTGAGTGCACTCAGGAGCTATTAGATACCATGGTGGAGCAGCTGCGCCAAGAGGGGATCTCCGCTCGGGTGATCGTAACCGGTATCTTAGGGCAGGGGACTTCATCAACTGCCTACCAGGCGGAAAAGGACGATCAGTTTAACTGGTTGATGGTGCCCCGGATCCCAGGCCACTTTTACGGCACCGGCGACCTGTTTAGCGCCATTTTAGCCAGCCAACTGGTCAAGGACGTCCCGTTTGAGCGGGCGATTCAAGTTGCCCACGAAGGCCTGCGCCTAGCGATCGTTCAAACGGCCCCGTTTGACGAGGGCCAACGCCGCTACGGCTTGCAACTTAGTCACTTACTGGCCTACTTGACCAGTTTTGAAGCATAGAAGGGATTGATTGGGATGAATCATCAACGCACACAAAAGCAAGTTTTAACGGCCCTCTTGGTGGCGGTAGCCGTCGTCATGGGACGCTTCTTTTTAATTCCGATTCCATGGACCCACGGCAACGTTAACCTATGTGACCTAGGGATTATGATTGCCGCCCTGATGATTGGGCCGCTAGCCGGTGGGGTGGTCGGTGGCTTGAGCGGGATGATTCTAGACCTGATCTCTGGTTACGTTGCTTACGCGCCCTTTTCTTTAATCGCCCACGGGCTGGAAGGCTGGGTTATCGGCTACCTTTACCAGCGAACCCATAACCGCTACCTCGCCCTAAGCGTTGGGGTGGTTGTAATGGTGATTGGTTACTTCGTAGCCGACACGGTTCTCTACACGATCACCGCCGGGGTACTCGGGATCGGGACTAACATCTTGCAAGGGGTGGTGGGCGCCGTTGTTGCCTTGGTACTGATTCCCGCCTTAAACCGGGCCGTGCGCTTGAATTAAGTCAAAAACTCACGGGAGGTCATTTATGGCCTCTTTTTTGTTTCCGCTTTCAATTGGCGTATAATAAAGGTACTTTAACAGGAGGGGATATTATGACAATTCCAACAGTGACATTAAATAACGGACTGAAGATGCCCCAGCTAGGGATGGGGGTTTGGAAGACCTCCAATCGAGATGCCAAGCAAGCCGTTACCATAGCAATTAAAGATGGCTACACCCTAATTGATACGGCTAAGCAATACGGCAACGAAGCCGGCGTCGGCGAGGGGATTCAGGAAGGCTTAAAGGCCACCGGCAAGTCCAGAGAAGACCTCTTCATTACCACCAAGGTCTTTAACGGTGACCAGGGTCACCAACCAACTTTAGATGCGATTGAAGGGCAATTAGACGCCTTGCAAACCGATTACGTCGACCTACTTTTGATGCACTGGCCAGTTAACGGGCTATACAACGCAACTTGGTGGGCGATGGAAGAAATTTACGCCGCCGGCAAGGCGAAGGCGATCGGTGTCTGCAACTTCAACGTTGAACGGCTCAGTGACCTTTTGGATAACGGGAGCGTCGTTCCGGCGGTCAACCAGATTGAATTTAACCCCCGGATCCACCAGGATGACGTTCGCGACCTATGCCGCCAACACAACATCCAAGTGGAAGCCTGGTCACCACTAGGTGGGGGCGCTGCGCTGTCAAACCCAACTATCCAAACGATTGCCGACGCCCATCAAAAGACGGTAGCCCAGGTCATTTTACGTTGGGAACTCCAGCAGGGGCTCGTGGTTATTCCCAAGTCAGTTCACGAAGAACGAATCATTGCTAACCAACGGGTCTTTGACTTCACCTTAACCGACACTGAAATGGCCACCATTTTCAGTCTCAACACCGAAGAACACGCCATTTGGTACGACAAATTCAAGTGGTCGGGGAATCCAAACGGGGTTGACGACTACATCGATAACCGTAATTAATTTAAAAACCGGGGTCCACTGGACACCCGGTTTTTAAATTAGACAAAGTATAATCACCAACACTAACCCTAAGGGGATGAGGTACCGGTGAATAATCGTGTAGGCCCCCAACTCGCGGATGAAGGCGTTGCAAGTAAAGGTGAAGTGGGGGGTGTGGACGGCCAGACCATGACAATTCACCCCCTGGCGGCGAGCGTAGAGCAGGGAGCGTAGGAGGTGGTAATCACTGGTTACCAAGACCACCCAGTCACCTGAGTTAATGAAGCGTTTGGCCTCGCTCAAATTGGTTGCTGTATTGGTAGAGTTGGTTTCCAAGCGGATGGCAGACTCGGGAACCCCCTTTTGGCGGGCAAACCGGTGCATCGCGACCGCCTCGGGTTCGGGTTCGTCGTCCCCCTGACCACCGGACATAATCAGTTCAGCCTTGGGGAAGCGTTGGTAAAGCGCCAAGCCGCCTAGCAAGCGGCGCCGTAAAACCGGACCCACGCCCCCTTTGATGAGACCGGCGCCCAAAATTAGTATCTTGGTTGGTTTAATTGTTAATGGCAGGGCGTTGATCACCGTTGCCAAAAGGTAAGCGTCAATCAGGACCGCCACGTAGCCGTAGATGGCCAACATCAATTTAACGATCAAAACTGAGCGCCATAGTAGCCATAAAACTGGGAACAGCGGGGCGAACACCATTACCAAAAAACCACCCGCCAAAAAGAAGTAGCCCTTAGCAGACGTACCGTAACGGCTCAGTAGCCAGTAGCCATCGTGGGTCAACACCTCACCTAAAATGCCGAGCGGGAGAACGATGATAAACAGGGTACTAGCCAGCCAAACGGGGGTCAGCCCAGTAAGCCAGGTTAGTAACCCTAAGAAGGGCAAGAGGCCACTTAAAAGGGTGCGGCGATCGTGGGCAATCACCACTATCCCCAGGATGATTAATCCAGCCCCGATTAATAACGTCACCATTCATCCGACCTCCTTTGTTATAATATCAGTATAACTGAAAAGGGGGCGTTGCGATGTTAACAAGGGCCGAAATTAAGGCGACTAAAGAGGAGCTACAGGCCAATTACCGACGCTTAAACCAACCAGAAGCAACCGTACTCGCCGACCTAGAGATAAACGCTGAGCGACTGGACGCGGTGTTAAACATGGAGAGCACCCAGACCCTAGCGACGTTTGGGAGGTCCGTGATTACTTAGAAGACAAATTAAAGGAGCAGGGGATTGAAATGGTTCCCTTCTCACGGTTAGGGGACCACAGCGCCAACCACTGGTTCCCTTACCAAACGCCATAGCGCAAGGAGGAATTATATGATTAATTACCGCCGTTTAACTAAAACAGACTTGCCGCAAGTAATCGCTTTTTATAAGGATGCTTGTGACCACCAACAGTTCGATCAATACAGTCCGGATTGGACCTGGGGCGTTTACCCAAGTGAACAGTCGCTAGAAGAAAGCCTCAACGACTTGTTCATCGGCGCCTTTGATGACGATGGTACGCTACTGGGGGCCGGGATCCTGACGAAGGGCGAAGACCCAGATTACCCGAGCGAGGCCTGGAAGATCCCAGCCACGGACGACCAAATTGCGATCCTACACTTACTGGCGGTTGGTCCCGCCGCTCGTGGCAAGGGGGTCGCTAGTGGTCTCCTAGCACAACTCAAGCAGGTTGCTAAAGAGGCGGGCGCCATCGTCATTCACCTAGACGTAATTGACGGTAACCCACCGGCGGATGCCTTATACCAAAAGAACGGCTACCAACTCGCCAAACGGGTCGTCATCGACTACGAAGACGTTGGTCGTCAAGAAGCCAACTTATACGAACTGAAGCTATAACTTTAAAACGCCTCCCGAATGCGCTATCATGAGAGCATTGGAGGTGTTTTTCTTTTGAAGAAAGTGATTAACGTTGCTGTTGAACGGGATGGGCTTTGGCTCGATTCCGACATTGTGTATGCCCAGGTACCCGGCTGGCTGGGCAACGCCACCCGCAACTTACGGCTGTCGGTAATACGCCATTTTGCCACCGGGGATGACACCAAGTTCCCAGTGATCTTTTGGTTTGCCGGTGGGGGATGGATGGATACCGACCACAACATCCACTTGCCAAACTTAGTTGACTTTGCCCGGGCGGGGTATTTGGTTGTGGGCGTGGAGTACCGCGATTCTAACAAGGTCAACTTCCCGGGTCAACTCGAGGATGCCAAGGCGGCGATTCGTTACATGCGCGCTAATGCCGCGAAGTTCCAGGCCGATCCCGATCGCTTTGTTGTGATGGGTGAATCGGCCGGCGGTCACTTGGCCTCCATGTTGGGGTTGACCAACGGGATGACGGAATTTAACGTCGGCGACCACTTAGACGTCTCCAGTGACGTTCAAGTGGCAGTCCCTTGGTACGGCGTGGTTGACCCGTTAACTGCTAAACAAGGCAGCGCCACAGACGCCTTTGACTTCGTTTACCGTAACTTACTGGGGGCCGAGCCAGAGGACGCCCCGGAACTGGATGCCAAGGCCAATCCATTGACCTACGTTTCAAAAAAGAGCGTGCCATTCTTAATCCTGCACGGCCAACAGGACCAGGTCGTCCCGGTTAAAGACTCCGAGGTCCTGTACGAAGCCCTTAACCAAGCGGGCGTTGATGCGGATCTCTATGAATTAGAAACTGCCGGCCACATGGACGTCCAGTTCATGCAACCAGCCGTCTTCAAGCTTATTTTGGAGTTCCTCAAGAAGCATTTAAATTAAGCCATCCGAGCCGTCCAAACACTGGACGGTTTTTTCATATATTTATAAAAGTGGCACTAATTAACCGTCCGGCGCCCAGTCTTGGTTCGTTCCAAGGTTTTGATGGTTGGCATCCTGGTTAAACTTCTTTAACCAACGGGGAAGTATCCAACCGTTGCCAACAGCGAAGGCGAGCGGGGCGTTGCAAAGTTAAACCAAGGTGTGTAAAAAAACAACGAAATTAAAATTACGAAATCCATTGATACTAAAGGGTTTCTTTTAATGTATGTCATTAAAACTATAATTTTAATGACAGGTTAATTTAAGCCAAAACACTACCCCATTTAAAAAGCCCGTTGCCAGTTTTAGCAACGAGCTCGCTTTCCTCCACCCCGCCACTACCAGCTGGGTGTATTCGTATTGGTACGATACTACCTCTTCCCCCTGATTCACGCTATAATGATTAGGTCAAGATCGTTGGCGATGCTCTGTAATTCGAGAGGAGTGACGCCAATGAAAGGATGGAAAGATAGGCATGGACCTTCTCTACACTAGAGAAAGGACCCGTAATGTTGAACGGTCTTTGAAATCAGCTCCGATTCGTTCACCTTGATTATCGGTATCTTTGTGACGATCTTCTCCCTAGAATAATCCCTTACCAGAATCGGATTCTTCTTGCCGGCGTTGGTCTCTTTGATGAAGTCCCGTGGTTTCGCCTGGCGGGCTCGTAGGAGCGTTTTAGCCTGGCTCACCACTGATCATCACCGAGTTGTTCCGCAACTCTCAGGCGCTTTTTAGCGTCCCTGATGGCCCGTTCTCGTGCCCGTTGCTGTTGGACCAGCTTGCCGTTTTTGATCGCTTCATCGGGATCATACTGTGGTTGATGGTTCTCACTGACGCCTGGCTCGTACGGGAACAGAATGTGCCGGCAGTTAATCCCTTGTGTTCCAGACGGTTCGCCATATCCGTGATTGAAGATTGAATCGTAGTGTGGGTCAAAGTCCGGATCACTCGGCGAAACTAAGTTAACCACGTGGCCCTGAATTGGTGCACACGCTGGCCGGCTGTTGGGATGTGACGACATCAAGGCTAAGTGCATGTCGAAGTCTTTCATCCGTTGCAGGCGAACCTCGTTAAATGCCCGGTTGACGGTCGTGTTGACCACCATCCGTGTGTAACCTTCAATGCTCCAGTTGCGCTCCGCCTTATCGATCAACGTGGTCGGCAGTCCTTTATCAACCACCCGGTACATGGCTGCCTGGACGGCGTCCTCGTGGGTCATCAAACCGGTGACAGTAGCGGTGGTCGACTCCGTTAAGATCTGCCGGTAGGCTTTGGTCACGGCTGACTGACCATTATTACGGCTCACCAGCGACTAATTAACGTTGTTTTTGAGGTCGGTCCAGGTTTGCAAGGACCATTTAAGTAGTAAAAAAAATTAAGTAGTAAAAAAAGACTAGCCAATATAATGACTAGTCCCTCATTTCTGTAATCCGATCATCAATCAAACTTCGGAGCTCCTGAAGTTCTTCAAGCGATGCGTCTTTTTTGATAAAGCTTTTAGCACGTGATTTCTTTTGGTAGCGATAGCCCTTATCACGGTTGGCAGCATTCCAACGATCACGACTCTTTTTAGCGTGGTCTTCTCGTTGCTTATCAGATAACGTCTTAGGTCTTGGCATTATGAACGGCGCCCTTTTCTCTTAGCAAGAATGGACTTAACCTTGCGAACGATTAACCATACGATACCAACGTCCAATGCAAACAAAGCAATTAAAATAATCCATCTCATCGTTTGCCACCCGTTCCCTTTCGTGATAAAGTAACTGTAGCAAAAGGCTAGGTGGTGCAACACCCAGCCTTTAAATCATAAGCTACTTACTTATTGCCCCTTGTGATCGCCCGGTCGCTTGTGGGCTTTTTCTTTTAGGTCGTACAACTTATCAATCGTTGATACCACCGCAAGAACGCCGCCGCTCATCAGGCTAAACAAGGTTGCTACATGCAACAATGCTTCATACATTTTGACCACTTCCCTTTGTCCACAATCGCTTGTGTTATTCGTGGAGTTGTCGCCGTGTAAGCTAGCATTAAGTAGCTTATGTTATTAGAGTACTCTCTTGTTTTACTTTGTCAACGTAATTAATTACAATTTTTGGTAAACCGTCTAGGTACTTACAACGGAGTGACTAGGCGGTTTTCATAATTAAAGGGGTGCATCCTTACCTTGCTTCCTGTTCTAATTTAGCAAGGAACTTCCCCAATTGATTCATCCCATCGCGCAGGTGGGCGGTTTCAAAGGCGTAGCCGATCCGCAGCGAATTCTCAATGTCAAAGCAGCTCCCCGGTACCAGTAGGGTTTCGTACTCTTTCATTAGGCGGTCACAAAAGATGGTGCTTGGTAGGTCAAAGTCATAGTACAAAAGCGCCGTGGTCCCCGCCTTAGGCTTTAACCAGGTGATGTGTGGTTGTTGGTGAACCCATTCCTCTAAGACCTTTAAGTTCTCCCGGACAATCCCCCGGTTCCGCTCCAGGAGCACTGCTTGGTTTTTCAGGGCTAGGGTACCGACCATTTCGTCTAACTGGCCACAAGAAATCGTTTCGTAGTCGCGGTGGGACAGGCAGGCCTTCATCACCGCTTGGTCGTGGGTCGCTAACCAACCTAAGCGAATCCCGGCGAGGGAAAAGACCTTGGAAAACGACGAGGTCGAAATCCCCTTATCGTAGAGGTCGATAATTGACGGTGAGTACCCGTCTTCTTGGGTCAGGTGCCGGTAGACTTCATCACACAATACATAAGCGTCAACGCTCTTGGCGATGTCCACAATCGTCTGGAGCCCTGCTTGGCTCATCAGGGCGCCGGTGGGGTTATCCGGGTTATTCAAGACGATTAGTTTAGTCTTGTCACTCACTAACCCCCGCAATTGTTCAGCATCCGGGAGGTAGCCGTTTTCCTTCTTTAACGGTAGTAACTTAACCGTCGCCCCGATTGCTTCGGGGATAGACTGGAGTTGCTGGTAAGTCGGCGTCACGGCGATTACCTCATCCCCGGGTTCCACTAGGGCGTTTAAGACCAAGTTGTTCGCCCCAATCGCCCCGTGTTCGGTCACGATCTCGTCCGGCGTCAAATTCTGGTAGAGCCGGGTAATTGCTTCCTTTAGCTCGACCGCCCCTTCAATGGCGCCATAAGTCAGGCGCCGATCAACCAGCTGCTTAGCAAAGTCATTAACGTCCACACCCACCAGTTCACACAATTCACGGATGCTTAACGAGGAAACGCAGGTTTCGCCCAGGTTATACTTGGCCTTCGTTTCGTATTCGTTCATCCATTGTTCCACGCCAAAGTCTTTAATCTTCATGGTACTCCTCCTTATAGGTCTACTTGAGTGCCGACGCCCTGTTCTTTGGCCCGCACGAAGGCTAAATTAGCGGCGGCTAAGTCTTGCAAGGCAATTCCGGTGCTGTCAAAGATGGTGATGGCATTCGCATCGTGACGCCCTAGGGTCGGATCCAGCAGGGCGTTGCCGATTTCAAATACTTGCTCTGGTTTGATAACGCCTGCCTTAATTGGATTTTGGATTTCGCCAACCTCGCTTGCCTGGGGTACGTCATCAGTATAGGCCTGGGCCCCTTGAAATAGCTTTGCGTCGAGTTCTTGTTTGCCTTCCATATCCGCGCCGATTGCGTTGAGGTGGGTCCCCGGTTGCACCCAGTCGGCTTGAATCAGCGGCTTAGTCGACGGGGTGGCGGTGACGATTACCTGGGAGCGTTGTACGGCCGCTGGTAAGTCAGTGACCCCAGTAAATTCAACTTCGCTTAGCCGGTGGTCAATTAGGCCTGCAAACACTGAATTGGTTGTCCTAATAGTTTGGCTAAACAATTTCTCTAAAGTCATTGGCATTTGGGCTGCGGCCGCCTGGGCCTTCTTTGCGTCGCGTGGATTAGCCAGGAGCACTTGCGTCACCTTGGGTAAAACGCACAGCTGCGCCATGATTTGGTAGGGGGCTTGGCTCCCCGTGCCAACCACTAACAAGGTCGTGGCATCCGGGTTAGCCAAGAAGCGGCTAGCGACGGCCCCCGCCGCCCCGGTCCGAAAACCAGTCAAGGCGGTGGCGTTTAAAACGGCGACTGGCTCCCCGGTATCACTGTTGTAAAGGTTGACTAGGCCGTTTAATTCTGGCAGACCCCGCTTGGCATTCTCGCCGAACCAAGCAAGGAGTTTGCTGCCAAAAACGTGCTTAGAAGCTAACACCCCGGAACGGATGTCCATGTCCGCTTCACCTCCGAGTTGCTCATAAACCATTGGCCAAAGCGTTGCGGGATGGTTCACCTTTTCCTTATAAGCATCCGCCACGGCGTCAATCACGGCTGGCATGTCCAAGAGGTGGCTAATCTGGCTTGCGCTTATCATCGTTACTTGGGTCATGTTAAATCCTCCTTTTATGAAAAAAGGCACCCATGATCAGCCTTAGACGGAATCCGTCATACCTACGGCTAATCATAGGTGCCTAGCTTTTCCCAACCGGTGTCGGAAAAAGTGGTTTTAATTTATTTAATTTAATGGGTTAAGCATAACTAATTTTGTAACCGGTGTCAACCGTGCTTTAATCAATCGTACTGTCCGAGTAGCGACTACTAGTTACCCGGGAGCCGCTTGGTTCGTTAATGGTGCTGCGGTTGTGCTTGGCAAAGCGCAAGGAAGTTTCTGGTGCCCATTGGTAACAGATAATCCCCCCGATTAACAAGACCGTCCCGCAGATGATGAAGATCGCTTGGCTGCCCCAGGCGTTGCTGATGATTGGCAACATGAAGGTCCCGGCCACGGCCCCAATCCGACTAATGGCAATGCACATTCCAACCCCGGAGGTCCGGATGCTGGCGTCAAAGAGTTCGTTTGGGTAAGCGTAGTCCATTACCAAGGCGGCCGAAATCGTCAAGGAAAAGAGGCTAAACAAGATTAGCGTTAAGGCTAACGGGGCCTGGTGCCAAATACTGAGCACCAGCAGGAAGGCCGCCGAGGCTAAGAAGGTCCCAATCAAGAAGTAACGGCGCGGCAAGCGGTTACTCAAGACGATCCCCACGAGGACCCCGGCGATCATCAAGGCGTAGTAAAGCAACTGGGTGACCAAGGGGGTAGTCACGTTCATATTTTCCATCAGGATGGGCAAGAAGATGCTGATCCCAAAGAACGGGAAGGTCTGGCAAGCGTAAAAGAGCCCGCCGACCAAGGTCCGGCGCCGGTATTTTTTGCTAAATAGCATCCGCCAGGCGCCCTTTTTTACTTCGACTTGCGGGGCCGGATGGACCGTGTAATCTTCGCCGACGTAACGGTGCACCAGGTTAATTGCTTCGATAATCCGCCCCTTAGAGGCCAACCAGCGTGGTGACTCGGGTTGACGAACCACGAGGCGCTGTAGCCCGGCCAAAGCGCTGACGATTGCCGACGAGGCTAAGATCACTTGCCAAGTCCGGTCGCCAAACCCGGTGGTAAAGGTCCCGACTAGGTAGGCGGCAAAGTAACCAATCGCCCAGTAAGCTAACAGGTAGGTTTGGTAACGAAAGTAACGTTTGGCGGGCACCCACTCCATCAATAGGGCGGTGCCGACCGTGTATTCAACGGCAATTGCCATCCCAAGGGCGATTCGAATCACTAACAGGGTGGCTAAGTTAGTGGTGAATAGTTGTAGCACTGATAGAAGCGTTAGGGCGAGCATATCGGCCATGAAAAACTTCCGGCGCCCATAGCGGTCGGCAAGGCGCCCCACCAAGAGGCTACCAAACAGTCCGATTAATGACCCGGCCCCCAAGAGCCCTAACCAAGTACTGGATAGGGTCATGGAGCTGGGCACCCGGTCGAGGGCGACCCCGACGATCCCTAAGGTATAGCTACTAACAATTTGTCCTAAGACAACACCAATGAAAACATTCCAACTCATTTTCTCCATTGGGGCGTTGCGGTAGTCTGCTGACTTCAAGAGCATCCCCTCCTTCGAAAATTATGATTAATTTTGAAGTCATTATCCGGATTTCGGTAACTTCCTCGCTGATGGTTAACCAGTTTTTCATCCAGGAAAAACGGGAAAATCACGAAATCGATTAATATTAATTTACCGTATTTTTGGTTTATTTTAAAACATTTTGCTCTTTTTTGACTTTTTTCAATCGCTTTCATTAAGTTTTTATTAAGACTAGTTAATCGTGACGGGACGAACCTTATTATAATTCATAACCTTCTCCCACCCCCTTCTCCCTATCAATTAACGAACAATAATGGTAAGATGTTGGTTGAAAGTTAAGATTATCAAGAAGGTGAGAAAAATGTTAAATTACCCCCTCCAAATTGGCAAATTGCAGCGCCAATTACCCTTAATTGACCTCAATTCTGAGCTCAAAATTGCCTCCTTTGTCATCCTGGGTGACGCCGAATTGACCCACGAAGCTGCCCGCTTGTTAGCCCCCCTCTTGCCCACCGATTTTGACGCGCTCGTGACAATGGAGAGCAAGGGAATCCCCCTGGCCCATGAACTAGCCCTTTTAACCAAGCATCCCCGCTACTTCGTGATCCGCAAGGGCGTTAAGGCTTACATGCACAACCCCTACGTGACCACCGTTCAAGCCATCACCACTAGTGAACCGCAACAATTGGTCTTAGACGGGGCGGATGCGCAGACTTTAAAGGGGCAACGGGTAATCCTAGTCGATGACGTGATTTCAACCGGTGGTTCTTTAAAAGCCGGCGCTCAGCTGTTAAAGGAGTGTGGGGCAACCGTTATTACTCAGGCTGCCATCCTTGCCGAAGGAGACGCCGTCAACCGGACAGACATCACCTACTTAAAGCCCCTTCCCCTCTTTAATAAAAAAGGGTGAAGCACTTTAACTAGGCAGATAACTAACTGCGACGACCGTTGATGATATAATTTAAAGCAACGGCTTCGTATTACTCTTTTTTCGGGAGCGTGCCCCATGAAGATTGACATCAATAAATTTTCCTTTTTCATTGCGTCAACTGGTTCGCTAAATAATTACGGTAGCACCTTAACTAGTACTAAATCTGCATTATCAACGAAGGATCTTTCGTATTTAAAGGACAGACCAAGATTTATTTAAGGATATCCAAAACGGCGTTAATGCAATTATCAGCACTGGTTTTACCGTCCAAGGAATCATTGCAATCAATCAACAGTTCACCAATAGTCCCATCGAAGCCCCCACGCTTCCTGGCCATTTGCGGAATTACATGTATAACGAAGAGGACAATGTCCACACGATTGCGGAACGTTCCTACTCTCCTAATAGGCGACTCTACACCCTGCCCGAAATTGTTACTGAGGGGATGCTCCAAGAAATGATCGACCGTTTCGACACCTCTGAATACACCACCAAAGATGGTTGGTGAGTTTTCGCCGATTTAGCTAAAATGCAACCATTCCAGGATGGTAACAAGAGGACCGCCTTAATTGCGGCTAACGAGGCGATGGGAGCGTTTGAAACACAGGACTTCTTAGTTTTACCGCTCCAGCCAGAGAGCAATACTAAGTTTATTGGGTTACTAATGCGTTATTATTTAACAGATGATGCTACGCAACAAGACCGGCTCCTTGACGAGATGGTTAGCCTAACCCCCGGTACCGTTGAGCAAGAGCAGGTCTGGCAAGCAGAACGCGACCGACTCGAAAGTATCAAGAAGCTCTCGACCAGGCGTGTTAAACCTTTCTGGGGTGGCAACCAAGAATTCCGCCAACGCTATTTGAAAAACTTACCGGATGATCAAGATCTTTAACCGCACTAAAAAGCCCCTCCCCGATGAAGTTCGGAGAGAGGCTTTATTCGATTAGCTAGGCATTCAAACTGAGTTCGTTTAAGGTGTTAGCCTTTTTTCTGAATCCCGCGGATGACCCGGCAGGGGTTGCCGGCCGCAATTACGTTAGCGGGAATGTCCTTGGTGACGACCGATAATCGAGTTCTCGCCGATCGTCACCCCGGGCAAGACGCTATCGCTTATGTGGATGGGCTTGGCGTACACTTGGTGGTTCGCCCGTTCCACCGAGTCTTCGGCGTGGTTGGCACAGTACAGCCCGACCTTGGGGCCGATGTAAACGTGGGTCTCCGATCGTGACCTCGTTGCAATCTAAAATCACCATGTCGTGGTTAATGTAAACATTGCTCCCCAGCAAAATGGTCAGGCCTAATTCGCACATGAAGTTGGGTTCGATGTAATTTTCCTCCCCCATCTTGTTGAAGAGGCCCTTCAGGATCGAATAATCGTACTTGTTTTGGGAGTTGACCAAGAGATTGTAACGGCGGCACTCTTTAATTACGTGGTTACGGGCGGCTTCCACCAGGGGATCGACGTCATCGTAAGCTTGGCCCATGTTGGTAATGGCTTGCACCCGTTTGGCATCAATCTTGACTTCTTCACTCATAATTCACCCTCCAAATTTAATTTCTTTTGCTCATTATACCAACCCGTGAAGGCGCTTGCATAGTTTCGTTACCATCCAGTATAATGAACAAAATTAACCGAAAGGATTTTGTTATGAAAGCCCAAGATCTTCAACACAGTGGGGACCTCTACTTGCCAAGCGATCCGGATATCGCTAAGGCCCAATTGGCCGCTCAAGAACTCCAGTACGATTTCAACCAAACCCGCCCGTCCGAAGGGAAAAAGCGCCAGGAGCTCTTGCAAAAGATGTTTGCCGAAATTGGTGAACACACCTACATCGAGCCACCCCTGCACGCCAACTTCGGGGCTAAGTTTGCCCACTTTGGCGACTACATTTACGCTAATTACAACCTGACGATGGTCGACGACACCGCCGTTTACGTTGGCGACCGGACCATGTTTGGCCCCAACGTCATTTTAGCCACCGGAACCCACCCGGTGGCTCCAGAACTGCGGGCCAAGGAAATGCAATACAACCTGCCGATCCACATCGGAACCAACTGTTGGATCGGCGCCGGTTCAATTGTCCTACCGGGCGTCACGATTGGTGATAACACCGTCGTTGGAGCTGGCTCGGTAGTTACTAAGGACCTGCCGTCTAACGTGGTCGCTTATGGCTCCCCAGCCAAGGTAATCCGTGAGATTAACGAGCACGACCGGGAATACTACTACCGAGACAGAAAGATTGACCCAACCTTCTTTGCCTAGGCCTTGATGGACTCCTTAATGGGGGTTCTTTATTTGTTGTGGGGGTAGTTTGGAAATTAGTTAGAGTAAATAACGTTTGATTAACACAATAGTAAATCACCACCCTGCTCTCCCTGGCCGTTTACCCCACTAAATTAAAAATAAATTAACAAAAGATGAGAAAAAGTGTTGACATCGTGAGAGCCCGGCTTTAAGATGGGTACCAATCAGTTGAACGAAACAACGCGATGAGAGAAACAGTAAGCATGACTGGTGCGCTAAGAGAAGCCCGGTAATGGTGAAACGGGAAGGCGCCTGACTGCTGAAGATCATTCTTGAGCGGGCTCCCCGAATGGTAAGGGAGCAAGGTGGCACCCGTTATCGTGCAGCGTATGAGCGATCGTACGTTTGAGGCTTGATTTTTCAAGCGAACTTAGGTGGTACCACGGTGCAAGTCGTCCTATTAGCAATGCTAGTAGGGCGTTTTTTTGTTCAACCAAACTAACGAAGGAAAGGTGATGAGTTGTGGAAGCAGACATTTCAGAGATTCATATTCAAAACATTGGCACCCATCACTACACATATTTACGCCAACCAATTACACATATTACCATTGCAATGCACACTGCATAATTCATACGGCGTCCGGCGTAGGCGTCACCCACTTTAAGGAGGAATTACCATGACAAAGACCCGCGTAGAAGACTTAGACTGGAACAACCTTGGCTTTGAATACCACGACCTCCCCTATAGCTGGACGGAGGAATTCAAGGACGGCCAGTGGCAAGGTGGCCACCTGACGACCGAATCAACTTTAACCCTGAACGAAGCCGCCGAGGTCCTCCACTACGGCCAGGAGGTCTTTGAGGGCCTCAAGGCTTACCGGACCAAGGACGGCCAGGTCAACCTTTTCCGCCCCGACCAAAACGCCAAGCGGATGGTTAACTCGGCCAAGCGGATGATGATGGAACCCTACCCGGAAGAGAAGTTCTTAGAAGCGGTCAAGGCCGTCGTCAAGGCCAACCAGGAATTTGTCCCGCCGTACGGTTCCGGCGGCACCCTTTACCTGCGCCCCTTCATGGTCGGCACCCAGCCGGTGGTCGGTGTGGTACCGTCCAACACCTACACCTTCCGCGTTTACGCCACCCCGGTTGGCGCCTACGTCAAGGGACTAAACCCGGTACCATTCACGGTTTCCAAGTACGACCGGGCCGCTTACGCCGGGACCGGGCAAGCTAAGACGGCCGGTAACTACGCCGGCTCCCTCCTGCCGGAAATGGAAGCCAAGAAGGCCGGCTTTGCCGACTGCCTCTTCCTAGACCCGCGCGAGCACAAGTACGTTGACGAATTCTCCGGTGCCAACTTCTTTGGGGTCACTAAGGACGGCCAGTTCGTAACGCCTAAATCGGAGTCAATCCTGCCATCGGTCACCAAGCGCTCGTTGCTACAAGTGGCTGCAGAACTGGGGCTTAACCCGGTCGAAAAGCAACTGGAAGTCGACCACTTAGACGACCTGGCCGAAGCCGGCGCAATGGGGACGGCCGCCGTCATCTCCCCGGTGGGTTCCCTAACCTATAAGGGGAAAAAGCAGGTCTTTTACTCCGAAACCGAAACCGGTCCGGTGACGACCAAGCTGTATAACTACTTAACCGGCGTCCAAAACGGCGACGTCGAAGACAAGTTTGGCTGGGTGGTGCCCGTCGACCTAGATTAGGTAACAACCATTAATTTACACTCCTAAAAACGGGGCTGAGGCAACTTGCCTTAGCCCCGTTTGCTTATGTTTTTTCCACCATTTTATTTACCTTTTGACCGGGTTCTTGTATAATTAATAATTTGTGTGCATATCCACGCAAATTAACAGAGAATTGATGAAAAAGGTGAAGACAAACATGAGTAATGAAATCAAAAATAAGGTTGGTTTAGGGGGGCTCGTCGCCCTGATTATTGGCGGAACGATCGGCTCGGGGATCTTTGCCCTGCCGGCCACCATGACGGCCAACGCTAACCCGCTCGGCATCTTAATCGGGTGGGCAATCGTGGCGGTGGGAATGTTTGCCTTGACCAGCGTCTACCGCAACCTCACCCTCCAGCAACCGGAAATCGACGACGGGATCTACGGTTGGTCCAAGGCCCTCTTTGGTCACCTCGGCGGCTTCATTGCCAATTACGGCCACGGAATCGGCGACGCAGTCGGTAACGCCTCGTACCTGACCGTTATCTTTTCGGCCTTCGGTGGCTTTACCCTCTTCCGCTTCTTTGGTGACGGGACCACCTGGCCGGCGGTGGTCGCCGCCTCCGTCCTCTTGTGGCTAATCACCTTCTTGGTTGCCCAGGGGGTTAAGGACAGTACGGTGGTTAACAACGTTACCACCGTGATCAAGATCATCCCCCTGGCTGCCTTTATCATCTTAGCCTTACTCAACTTCCACGCCCCGACCTTCTGGGCGTCCTTTGCCTCCACCAGGGTTTTCGACGCCGGTAGCCACCACTGGCACCAGGTCTCAATTTTTGCCCAGTCCAAATCCGTCCTCTTATCGGCGATGTGGACGCTGATTGGCCTGGAATCGGCCACGATTTACGCCACCCGGGCCAAACGCCTGTCAGACGTGGCCAAGGCAACCACCCTCGGCTCCTTAGCCATTATCCTCCTCTTGGTCGGGACCAGCGTTTTATCGCTCGGCTTACTGGCGCCCAGCCAGATCAGCCAACTTCACACCCCCTCGATGGCCGGCTTAATGGCTCAGATGGTCGGCAACTGGGGGAGCACCCTGATTAACGCCTGCCTAATCGTTTCGGTCACTGGGGCCCTGCTCGCATGGATCACCCTGTGTTCCGAAGAAATCCGTTTGACCGGGCGCTCCGGGTCGGCAACCAAGTGGTTAAACCGCCTAAATAATCACGAAGCCCCGCAAAACGCCCTGCTGGTCACCTCGGGGTTAACCCAGGCGTTAATGATCGTGGCCGGTTGTTCCAACGCCGGTTACCTGGTCCTCTTGAAGTTTGCCACCTCGCTTTCGATCGTTCCCTACCTGTTCGTTTCCCTTTACGCCGTCAAGAGCGTCTTGGCGGGCACCGGGTTTGCCCAGCGTTCCCGTGCCGAACGGGTGCGGTCCGGGATCGCCGCTTTATTAGCCCTGGCCTTTACGGTCTTCATGCTCTACGGGGCCGGCTTACAGTACCTCTTGTTGAGCGCGATCGTCTGGGAAACCGGCTTTTGGTTCTTTTACCAGGGGAAAAAAGAACAGCAACGCCCCTTCACCATCGTAGAAAAAATAACCTGGCTTGCCATTACCCTGATGGCGCTGGCCGGGATATACGGCTTGGTTTCTGGCACCATTAACTTTTAATAAAAAGAGGCTAAGGGAAAGCACGGCACTATGTCCCGTCAAGTCTACAGTTGAAATAGAATAAATTTGGTTTATGCGGCTTGACTGCGGAATTGTTCCGCGGTCAAGCCGTTTCTTGTTGCGTACGCGCGCTTTGTGTTGAAATATTCGATTCCGTCTTGGACTAGCCGTTCAAGTTCGACCATCGTTTTTGGCCGTGGATGTCTGGCTA
>SKEM01000155.1_pt1 | contig 52430 bp, 47 predicted proteins | sample 4826731 | NCBI WGS metagenome assembly SKEM01 (sample SAMN11008809, study PRJNA524170) | human gut metagenome | biome: Human fecal sample; material: Feces; isolation source: fecal sample from pouch patient p37 | host: Homo sapiens | place: Israel: Tel-Aviv | collected 2015-07-27 | reverse complement strand
GATAGTCGGTGCACCGATTCCTCCTAAATACATTTGAACAGCCTTCAGTTTAACTTCAAAACTAAATTTAGTCATAGTAAAACCCCCATAGTTGAAATCTTTCGTCCAACTATGGGGGTTCACTTCACAAAATTATGCTTGCTTTTTTTATTAGCTACCCATATACTTAGTTACATAAGTAATTAACCGAATAACTAAGGAGGTGCGCTCTTGCAGTTTCATTTTGACGAATCGGCGCCGCTATACCAGCAGATTGCCGCTCAACTAGAAGAAATGATTTTTACCGGTGTCTTTCCGGAAGGCAGTCAGGTCCCATCAACGACGCAGCTGTCGACCGAGTTGCACATCAACCCGGCAACCGTCCTCAAGGGGATGAATATGCTGGTCGAGAAAGACTTGATTGAAAAACGTCGTGGCCGGGGAATGTTCGTCACTGCCGGCGCCCAGGAGAAGATTATGCAGACACGCAAAGAGAGTTTTTACAAAGATTACGTGAAGAGCCTGTTATTGGAAGCCCACAAACTGGGGATTACTAAGCAGCACTTACTAGAACTGATTGAACGGGGGGAGAACGATGGAACAGTTAACAATTAGTCACATCAGCAAAAAATACGGCCGGCAGAAGATTTTAGAAGACCTAAGCTGCCAGTTAGCGCCGGGGAAGATTTATGGCCTGCTTGGCCGAAACGGGGCAGGGAAGTCGACCCTGCTCAATATCATTACGGGCCGGATTTTCCCGACGGCCGGGATGGTCTCTCTTGGTAAACTGGGAACCAACGACCAGGACCAGGTGTTGGGCCAGTTTTACCTGATGAGTGAAAGTAACCTCTACCCGAAGCGGACAACGATTCAACGGATGTTTGACCTGACGGATGGTTCCTACGGCAATTTCGATTACCAAAATGCTGAACGCCTGCTCAAGGCTTTTGGAATTAGTGCCAAGACTCAACTGAGCAAGCTCTCAACCGGGTTGCAGACCGCTGCCAAGCTGGTCGTGGCCCTGAACGTCAATGCTAATTACGTTTTCCTGGATGAACCGACGCTGGGGCTGGACGCTAACCACCGGGAGCTGTTTTATAAGGAACTGGTCAAGAGCTACCAGGAGAAGCCGCGGACATTTGTCCTTTCGACCCACCTAATCGACGAAATCCAGCAACTGGTGGAATACGTGCTGATTTTGGCGGACCACCAGCTGATTGCTGATGCCGACGTCGAGGAAATGTTGGACCGGGCCCACACGGTGACGGGACCGGAAAAGCTGGTCGACCAGTATGTTGCGGGCTTGCGGGTCCTATCCACGGACCAGTTGGGGACGGTCAAGACTGCCTATGTCTATGACCAGCTTGATGACCAGCGGGTAATTCCTGACCAGGTTAAGCTCGGACACTATGATTTACAGAAACTCTTTATTGAATTAACGAATGGGGGCAGTAAGAATGAGTAAGCAGAAAATGACTTTGGTGATGACGAACGTCTTCTACCGTCTCGGACAGGCAATTTTAATTACGGTTGGTTGGGTCGTCGGTTTTGAAGTGGTCGTTTCCCTGATGGGGCTAGGTTTCAACCACAACCTTGAATCATTCCTGGTCACGTTGCAGGCCATCCCATCTACCCTGGCGGTGTTTATCAACCTGATTCTTTTCGCCTACTTCATCGTTACGCCCTACGTTGATTTTAAATGGGCCATCCAGAACGGGATTTCCCGGAAGACGATGTGGCGCGGGCGGGCGCTGGCCCTGTTCTTGGCGACGCTGGTGATCTTTATCCTCGATGAATTGCTATCACTGGCTAACCAGCCGGCAATGAGCCCGCGGACCCTGCTGGTCAACTTTCTGATTCTGCTGACCGTGGTCGTGACCTGCCAGGCAATTGGTAACGGCTTCGGTCTGCTGAGCCGGACCTGGAAGTGGATCGTTGGGATCGGCCTGCCGGTGATGTTTATCATCCTCTGCGTGATGCTGGGTCGGTTGATGCTGACCCTGAACAACCAGATTACAGCATTAGTGGAAAATAAGCAGTTTGTTACCGCAATGGCGATTGTATTTAATAATCCGGTGATTCCTTACGTGCTCTGGTTAGTCTACTTCGCGATTGTTCTTGGCCTGACCAAGCTCTTCAACGACCGCCTGCAGTTGCGGCGGGATTAAAGAAAATAACTCCTAGTCATTTTTGAGATGACTGGGAGTTATTTTCGTTTTAAAACAGGACCGACAAGTTCAGCCCCGTAATCAGGGCAACCAGGGCGTAGCAGACAACCATCTGCCAGCGCCGGTTGACGTGGGGGCCCATCAGGTCACGGTTGCTGGTGATAGCAACCAATGGGAAGAGGGTAAAGGGCAGGGCGATGCTCAATACCACCTGGGCATAGATAATCAGCTGCTCGAACTGGTTTTCATTGAAACGGATGATAAAGCCGATAATGAGGATCGGAATCAGGGTCACGAATCTGGTCAGCAGGCGCCGTTTCCAGAGGGGCAGGCGGATGTTGATGTAGCCCTCCATCACGATTTGCCCGGACAGGGTCGAAGTAATCGATGAAATCAGCCCGGTAATCAGGAGCGCAAAGGCGAAGAGCCAGCTCATCAGCGGGCTCGCCAGGTGGCCGACGATTCCCGGGTCCTTTAGCGCGTAGAAGACTTCTTGCAGGCTAGTCAAGTCGCCGTGGTGGAAAAAGAGCGTTCCTCCCAGGACCAGCAGGAGGGCGTTGACAATCAAGGCCGCAATCAGGTGGATGACTGAATCCCAGTTGGCGAACTTCAAAGTCTCGGTCACCTGCTTGGGGTCGTGTTCGTCATAGCGCCGGCTCTGGGCTAGGGCCGAGTGGAGGTAAATGTTATGGGGCATAATGGTGGCCCCGATGATCCCCAGGCTGAGAACTAACTCTGCGTGGTCAGTTAGAATCTGGGCGTGCGGGGTGAAACCTTCCAAAATGGCAACGACGGCGGGATGGGCCCGGCAAACTTCCGCGGCGAAGATGACACCGACGGTTAAAATCGCGAAGAGCACGATAAACTCAATTCGTCGAATCCCGAAGCGGAGAAAGAGCAGGACGACCAGCACGTCGGCAATTGTTAACAGGACCCCAACCACCAAGGGCAGGCCAAAGAGGAGCTTGAGGGCAACCGCAGTTCCCACGACCCCGGTCAGGTCCGTCGCCATCATCGCAATTTCGTTGAGGATCCAGAGGGTGAGGCGGACGGGTTTATTGACCCGGCTGGCAATCGCCTGGGCCAGGTCCGTCCGGGTAACGACGCCCAGCTTGATCGACAGCGACTGCATGACCATCGCAATCAGGATAGAGCAGAAGAGGACAATCAGGAGTTGGTAGCCGTACTGGCCGCCCCCGGAGAGGGAGGTCAGCCAGTTGCCAGGGTCCATATAACCGACCGCGACTAGGGCCCCCGGGCCGCTGTACGCAAGGAACTTTTGCCAGAAGGCTGATTCATAGACCGTTGGGACCTTCACGCTGCCGTTGATTTCATCGAGACTTTTCTTTTTCATGCCTGACCGCCCCGTTTCTGGGCCAAGTTAGCGATGAAGCGGGCAAAGGCGGGCTGGTCATTGAGGGCGGGTACGAGGTTGAGTTCCTGGCCGCCGCTGGACCGGAAGACCTGGTAGTTTTGCACCCCGTCCTCTTCCAAGGTTTCCAAGCAGTCGGTCACGAACGACGGCACCGCGAGCAACACATTGCGGTTGCCCAGCTGGGCCTCCTGCATCAGGGTATTGCGCAGGTAGGGCTTCAGCCAGGGCATCGGGCCAAATTTCGACTGGTAGGCCATCTTGATTTGCTCGTCTGGGATGTCTAACAGTTGCCGCAGGCGGGCGGTGGTTCGCTCGGTTTCTTCCTGGTAGGGGTCGCCGTGTTTGACCATGGCTGTTGGAATCCCGTGGTAGGTAATCAGGAGCCGGTCGTACTTCTTCCTTTGCCAGGCCGCTTGGATGTGGTCGGCGAGCAGCTGGAGGTATTCCGGCTCGTCAGCAAAACGGTCAATGACCGGAATTGTCGGGTCGACTGCGTGTACTTGGTCAATGATTGATTGGGTGGTGCTCTGCGTAAAGTGGGGGAAGAGGGGCAGGACGGTGACCTCTTCGCCAGCGTTGAGCATGGCCGTCAGGGTTTCCTGAATGGATGGTTGCTCGTAAGTCATTGCCATCCGGACATCCCAATCGGGCAGGAGGTCCTGCACCCGCTTTGTCAGCCGTGCTGTATAGACGATAAGTGGGGACCCCTCTTCCGTCCAAATATCCCGGTAAAAGGTTGCCGACCGCCAGGACCGCATTGGGAGGACGAAGCCCTTGAGGATGGGCTGCCAGAGTGCGGGCGGCATGGTGACCACGTTGCGGTCGCTGAGAAAGACGTTGAGGTAGTGCTTGACGTCGGCCGTAGTTGGCGTGGCGGGTGAACCCAGGTTGACTAATAGTAATCCGTTCTTCTTCATTCTGCGACTCCTCACTTTAGTTGTGTAACTGCCGGGCCTTGAGTGCCCATAAAATGGAAACAGTGTCGATGACTTCTTGCAGCATGGCACCAACAAATGCGGGGATGACCCCGGTGCTGGCGATGAGCATTAAAACCGTACAGATTGCGATTCCGATGAGGACCGCCTGCTTGGCGATTCGGAGGGTGTCCTGGGAGATGGTGACCGCTTTGGCAACCTTTGCCAGGTCATCCTTTAAGATGACAACGTCGGCCGTTTCACTAGCCGCGGTCGAACCGTGCGCTCCCATCGCGATCCCAACATCGGCTGTGGCTAGTGAAGGAGCGTCGTTCACCCCATCCCCGACCATGAAGACCGGGTGCTCGCTTTGGGGGATGGACTGGAGAGCCGCAATTTTGTCCTGGGGCAGGAGGTCGGCCTTCACCGTGGAAATTCCCACCGCCTTAGCGACTTGCTGGGCAATGGCACGCTGGTCCCCGGTCAGCATGATCAGGTTGGTTACCCCCGCGGCCTTTAGCTTTGTCATGGTTTGGGCAGCTTCGGGCCGGACGTGGTCGGTAAAGGCGATGGCTCCGTAATAGGTTCCGTCAACACTGACGTAGATAGCGGTGGTGTCGAGGGCCGCTTGCTGGTTTTGGGGAGCGACGAATTGCCGCTTGCCGACTTTGACCTGGTGGTCCTCAATCATTGCCGTAATTCCCTTACCTGTTTCCTCGGTTAAGCCGGAGACCGCTGCTAGAGAAATATTATGTTGGCTAGCATAGGCGAGCAGCGACCGGGCGAGAATGTGGGAAGAGTCTTGTTCGGCGCTGGCAGCTAGGTGGAGGAGCCGTTCCTTAGTAATTGTCCCGGCAGGGAGGATTTGGGCAACGGTGAGGTGGCCGTTGGTTATGGTCCCAGTTTTGTCAAAGGCCCCGGTCCGGGCCCCGGCCAGCTTTTCAAGAACACTGCCGGTTTTCACGACGATTCCATTCCGGGAAGCACGGCTCATTCCAGAAACCATCGCGACTGGTGCCGCAAGGATGAGCGGGCAGGGGGAAGCCACGACGAGGACTTCGGCAAAGCGGCGCGGATCCTTAGAAAGCCACCAGGCAAGGAGTGAAACCAGGATTGCGGCAACCGTAAACGGCACGGCATAGCGGTCGGCCAAACGAACAAAGTGGGCCGGTGTCTGCTCTGCTTCCTGAACGAGTTTGACCAGCTGCTGGTACTGGCTGTCCTTGGCCAGTTTGGTGACCGTCAGCGTAATAGCCTCATCGCCATTGATAGAACCGGACATGACCGTATCACCCACCGTTTTGGCGACTGGCCGGGCTTCACCAGTTAACGAGGACTCGTCGAATTCGCCCGTTCCCTTAATAATCAGGCCATCAATGGGAACGAGCTCGCCGGGCTTGACGATGATTTTGGCACCCACCGGGACGTCGTTGACCGGGACGTCCTTGCTGCCATCCGGGGTGACGACGTGGGCAAAGCGTGGTGAGTTGTCTAGCAGGGCTTTGAGCTCGGTATTAGCTTTCTTGGCGGCATAGTCTTCCAGGGCACAGCATGACGAGGATGACCATAGCGGCCCAGTATTCGCCGACCGCGAGGGTAGCGACGACCGCGAGAATTGCCAGGAGGTCGACCCCATACTTGCCGGACCGCAGGGTTTTAACCATCCCAACCAGCATCGTCAAGGCAACGATTGCCCCGGCGATGGTGACAATGATTTGAGCGAGCAGCGGGTAGTGGAAGCCGTACTGTAAGATGAGGGCGATTCCCGCAATGATAATAGTTAGCCATAGTTTTTGTTTGTTTGATAAGCGTTGCATTATTTTAACTTCCCTTTGATAAACTCCATACATACCTATTATAGTTTACTTGCATGGAGATATCAGGCGTTCAGAAGAATTCTGTCCGCGATTTTATGATAAAAACGGCCCGGGACCAAGCAAGCGCCAGGTCACGGGCCGTCAATATTTTAGTAGGTTGGTTCAATCTTGAATTCACGTTGGGGTGTCAGGTCGGCATCTGGGTACTTGTTGGCCAGGGCGGTGATCAGCATCCGCTTTGCCAGGTCGCCATTACGGTCAAGCACCGTGTGCATGTTGGTACAAAAGACGTTTTTGTAAATCGCACCCTCAGTGTCGTCATCCTGGTTATTCCCGACGCCCTCGATGACCTTGCCCAGGGGCTGTTCGTCCTTTCCCAAGTAGGTGACCAGGTCGTGGTTTTCGTGACCGTGGTAGTTGAGCCCCCACTTGGTCTTGACTACCAGGTCGTCTTGGATTGGCTCCTGGTCAGCCGGCAGCTCGCTGCGGTGGGAAAGCAGGCCAGCACCAGCTACCTTGTTGCCGTGCTGGTCAATGTAGGATTGGCCGAGCAGCTGGTAACCTTCACCGACCGCTAGCAGCGGCCGGTTATTTTCGATGTACTTCGCCAGTTCATCGTGCTTGCTTGGAATGTCTTCCAGCGCGATTGACTGCTCAAACTTCTGTCCGGCGCCAATCACCATCAGGTCGTAATCAGCGGCCTTAAAATCGTCTTCCACGCTGACAACACGGCTGGCGACGTCGATGTCGAGGAGGCTGCCGTAATACTTGAGTGCCATGATGTTGCCGAGGTCGCCATAGGTGTTCAGCAGGTTGCCGTAGAGGTGGGCAAGTTGCAGTTGGTATGTCGCCATTATTCCATCCCCCCATCAATCAATTTTTGTTCGGCCAGTGCTTTCCGCAATTGACGCATCGCGGTGTAACAGGTGACCACGTAGAGGCGCTTCGTTGGCATCTCTTTAATGCGGTCGATCAGCTTGGCCGGATCGGGTTCCACGTTAACGTCGGTAAAGCCGCCAAACTTGAACCGGGTAGCGGCGTCCTTGTAATTCGACGCGCCGACCAGGTAGTAAGGAATATCGTGTTCTTTTAACGTTTCGAAGTTACAGTCCCAAATCCAGGAAGTATCTTCGCCATCGGCAGGCAAAGCCGTCAGCATAAAGGCAAAGGAGAAGGGTTCCTTGTCGGTCTTAATCATATCAAGGACGGTGTCGACCCCAATTTGATTCTTGACCATGATAATGACCATTTCCTTGTCGCCGATTTGGACCCGTTCCTGCCGACCGAAAATTTCGGGGCTCTTTTCAAAGGCCGTCTTGATTGCTTCCTGGTCAACCCCCATGAAGCGGGACAGGGAGTAAGCGGCGAGGGCGTTGTAAATGTTATAGGAGCCCCCCACCGGAATCTTGAATTCGTAATCATCGAACTTGACGGTTGAGTCCGCTGAGGTCATTTCGTCAACGGCCGTAACCCGGTAGTCCAGTTCTGGCCGCTTGTGACCACAATTAGGACAGAAGTAGGCGCCGAGCCCGCCGTAGGTGATGAAGCCGTAGTGGATGATGTGGTGGCACTTCGGACAAACGACCCCGTCAGTATTAGATGGGGCTTCCAAATCACCCATTGGCTGGTCGTCAAAACCGTACCACACGCGGGGGTTTGGTAGGTCGACAGAGTTGAAGATCGGGTCGTCGGCGTTGGCAATAATTGTTGCGTTCGGCGCCATCCGGACACCTTCCAACATCCGGTCCCAGGTGGCGTACAGTTCGCTGTACCGGTCGAGCTGGTCCCGGAAAAGGTTGGTAAAGACGAAGGCTTTCGGCTTAAAGTATTTAACGATCCGGACGATGTTGGCTTCGTCGACTTCCAGGACGGCCAGGCCCTTCTTCTTCGGCTTAGGGGCGGACACGAAGATCGTGGCGATTCCCCGCTTCATGTTTGAACCGGTCGGGTTGTAGAGGACATCCGGATACTTTTGCTTGAGGGCCTGGACGGCGAGGGCGGTGGCGGTCGTTTTACCGTTCGTTCCACCAACGATTACAAAGTCGTAACGGTCCTTGTAGTGGTATAAAATATCCGGATCGATTTTCAGAGCGATGAGGCCGGGGAGGGAGCTCCCACGGTTAAAAACGTCGTGGAGGACAGAGTAGGAGAGGTGTCCAACCCCTGCCGCGACAGAGCTTTTGAAAGACATATGGATGTTTCCTTTCTGGTCTAAAATTGCTTCTGAGCTAAGTCAGAAATTCTCTTGAATATTATATGAAGATTTTGTGAATTTGAAAAGGATTAATTTCTCGGAGGCATGGGCAGCTACCTGGATTGCCGAATGGGGCGGTATGTATGTCTAATCCCACTGGTTTCAGTTTGGAATGAGTGGCTTTAGGGCGAAACCGTCAGCGGGATCTCCTAAGATTAGCTTTGTGACAAAAAAGTGGTTGGGAGAGTGAGAAAAAACACCGAAAATCGGCTGGCAAGCTGATTTTCGGTGTCTGTCTTTCGTTGCTCTTGGGGTGATCAAACACTAGCTTATCAGTGCTTGAACCTATTGCGCTGCTTTTTGCTTGTTATGGCGGTAAATCCAGGCGGTCAGGATTGGTGTCAAAATGGCGGTAATAACAACCGCGGCAGTAATTTGCGCGGTTGCGGTCCCGACTACTGATTTATAACTAGCATCAACTGCCGCTAACGCAGCCGGGGTAGCCATATTTGCACCGGCACAGCTAGAAATTGCGGCACCAGCGACCCCGGAACCACCAGTTAATTTGTCGGCAAGAATCGCGCAGATACCACCGACAAAGGTAACGACAAAGCCTAAGAGGATGCCGGATAAACCACCAGTGAATATTTGCTGGAAGTTCATCGTACACCCTAACGCAAAGCCAACGACAACGATTGAGGCATTCATTCCATCATTCAGGATTTTCTTAATCGCCGGGAAGAGGTTAGCCAGCACCATCCCCACTAGCAGGGGGAGGATGGTGGCGACCAGTGTAATAAGTGAGAATGAAGCCAAGCCCGAGGAGGCTAAAGCGATCATTGTAATATACGGGCCAACGGCTAGAATGGTAATTCCAACGGCAGCCTCATCGATATTATCGCCAAAGTCGTGGACGATTCCGGCATACATGGCGTTATTAGCACAAGACATTGCGCCAATAATTGCTAATGCACTCAAGCCAAGAAAATTATTATTAAGAACTTTGCCAACGAATAAGCCGAGGGCGACCGCAACGATAACCTTGGTTAAAATAATCGTTCCGCCGCGTTTGATTGCAGCACCGGTAGACCGGAACGAGATGGAACCACCAATAACGAAAAGGAAAGCCCCGACAAGCGCACCAGATCCTTGCGCTAACGGGGTGGTAAAACCACCTATTTTCAGCCATGAAGGGAAGAGGGAGTTAATACACGCTCCGATAAACATGGGAATAATAATGTTCCCACCGGGGATAGAAAATTTTTTCTTTGCTTTTTTAGTAGAACTCATGAAACCTGTCCCTTCTTTAACCATCCATCACGATGCCGCCATCGCAGTCACCAATTTCTCCAGTGATAAAGCTGGCCGCGTCACAACCAAAGAAGAGAATCATTTGTGCGATTTCTACTGGCTCCGCTGCACGACCGAGCGGGATCATGCCAATGATTTTAGCATTCTTATCCGGGTCTTCTGCTAGTGAGGTCGTCATTGAGGTGTGGGTAAATGAAGGGGCAACTGCGTTTGCAGCAATACCGTACTTCCCGCCTTCCTTAGCAATGGCTTTGGTAAAGCCGTTTAAGCCGGCCTTAGAGGAAGCGTAGGCGACAGTGCCCAACAGGCCGCCGCCAATCTTGCCGGCAACAGAGGAGACATTGACGATTCGGCCCCCGCCATTGGCTTTAAAATGCTGCCAGATTGCGTGAACAGTGTTGTATGGACCGGTTAAGTTAATTTTGATTGTTCGATCCCATTCTTCTGGTGGAAGGCTGTCAAAGGACTTGGCGCTGATGACCCCGGCAACGTTGATCAAGACGTCTATCTTGCCAAAATCATCAATAATTGTGCTGAATTGCTCGTTAACTTCGTCCCGGTTTCCCTGGTCGACATGGTAAGTTTTAACTTTACCGGCAAACTTTTCCGTCACTGCTTGAGCAGCCGCATCATCAATGTCTAATAGGGCAACTTTACCGCCACCGTTGACGATTCCTTGAACGACTTCTTTCCCGATTCCTTTAGCACCACCAGTTACGATCGCGTTTTTACCTTGGTAGTCATAAATCATCATAATCACCTCTAATTGAATAAGATGTCATGTAAGCGCTTACTGAAAATGATTATATCGTATATAATATTAATAATCTATTCAATTCCGCAGTAACGTGCATTGAAAGGTGATTTGCCAGGCCTAAACAGCTACCATTGTGTTTTGACGATGGAAAAGTAATCAAATCGCTTCGGAAAGCTAAGATTATTACTTAGCCAGTTTTTTTATTAGTCTCATATGAAGTCTACTTCATTAAAAAACCGCAAAGTAGGAATTAAAGGTTCTGCGATGCCGGCTCGCAAGTTAAGAACGACTTATTTTAGTGCAGAAGATCATCACTCCCCGTATTTATTAACTAGGGATACCAAGGAGGGATGATATGCAAGTAACCGATTGGCGCCAACGTCTTGCTCAGGCGGGACTCACAGATGACTTTATCTTTAATAAGACTTTTCTTGATGCGCGGCTCGCTAAAGAGCTGATTAGCCGAGTGCTTCCCGATATTCAGGTGGGCAAGCTCAAGATTGTTGAAACCCAGCATGAGCTAACTGCAACCCGCGACTCTAAGGGGCTCCGTTTCGATATTTATGCTGAAGATGACTCTAAAAATCGCTTTGATATTGAAATGCAGGTTCTTAACCGCCATAATTTGGCCCAACGGATTCGTTTTTACCAGTCGCTGATGGCAATGGATTCCTATGAACGGGGCAAAGATTATCGTGAAGGTGGTAATGCTTTCGTGATTTTCTTCTGCTGTTTTGACCCGGGCGGCAATGGCAACCAGTGGTACCGGGTAGAGCGGGAAATCTACAGTAGTTCATCTCGCTCCCGGCTTGGCGATGGGGAGGTGAGCTTGTGCTTTGACGTAACGAACTCGTCACACACCGTTAGTCAGCCACTGCAAAATTTTCTGGACTTGCTAGCCGGCCGTAATGTTGATGAGAGTGATGATTTCATCGTACAATTAAGGAAACGAGTTGCCTTTGTTAAGCAGAACCGGAAATGGAGGAGAGAATACATGTTACGAACGGTTTACGAGATGGATATTGAGCATGATCGCCGTCAGGCTGTTAAAAAGGGTCATGAACAGGGATTACTCGAAGGTCATGAACAAGGTGCCACCGATGAACGCCTCAACCTTGTTTGTGACCTTATCAGAAGTGGTCAGTCTGCGGATGAAGTAATTAAGTTCTTGACCACTATTCGCCGGATGCCGACTGCTGAGGCGGAAAAGTATTACCAGCAAGCAGTAGAAAGGCTTAAAAAGCACGGGGAGGGTAAATGACTAAATTCAAGCGAGTCATTTTAGTAGTTGTGGAGGGCCTAGGGCTGGGCGCGGCACCCGACGCTGCCGTTTTCTCGGACAGCGGTGCGGATACCCTTGGTCACTTGGCAGATCATTTCCGTGCCCGTCTCCAGTTACCGACTTTGCAGCGCCTGGGGTTGACGGCGCTCCATCCAGTGGCCTTCACTCCGCCGGTCGTTCAGGAGCACAGCTATTACGGCCGGTTAAGGCAGATGACTTCTGAAAAATCAGCAATTGAGGACTACTGGGAACTACTGGGGGTCGTCCGTAAACAGGACGCCACTGCCTATCCCAGCGGCTTTTCGGCTGCCTTCGTTCACCAGCTGGAACGGCAATTTCACCGGCCAGTGTTAGTCAATGCTTCTTACCAGCCCCAGCACCTGCTCGAAGACTACGGTGATGTGCAAGTAGCTACCGGCGGCTTACTGGTCAGTACCAGTGGTGGCTCAGACATGGTGGTCAGCGCGCATGAGGCCACGGTTACGGGCGATGAGTTTGCCCGGCTTGGACGGTTCATTCGTCACTGGTTCGATGAAGAGGGTAGTGGCCTCCTCCGGCAGGTAACTACGCGTCCCTTCGCTGGTGGGCCTGGCCGCTATTACTACCGCTCAGCAGAGCAACGGATCTTTTACATGCGCCCACCTCAACCAACAGTGGTTGACCGGGTACGGGCTGCCCACCAGCCAGTGAGGGTTATTGCCGGAACAACGGTGTTTTCTGACCTGCAGACGGTCTTGCGCGAAGACCCGGCCACCGGCTTATACCTGGTCCCCGTACATGAAATTGACCGGGCTGGCTACCAGCGGGATCCGGAAAAAAGTGGTCAGCATTTGATGGAAGTCGACCGTCACTTGGCAGAAGTACTGCCGTTGGTCCGCACTGACGACTTATTATTAATCACGGCTAACCACGGTAATGATCCGGCCTTTGCTGGTGAGGGGAGTACTCGGGAATGGCTGCCATTGCTGGCATACTCGCCATCTCTGCGGGGCGGGCGCTTGGCGGACAGGTCAACGCTGGCCGACATCGCAGCAACGATTCAGGACGTTCTTGGCTTAGCTGACGACCAAGTGCGCGGTTACGGTCACAGCTTTCGCTCCTTGCTGCTTTAGAAAATATAATGAGGCTGGGAATTAACTCAACCTCTTTAATATTTTAAAGTTAGTAATGCCTCAGCGCAGTAGCTGGCTGGCAGTTCAAACGCTGATAAATCAGCGTTTGACCAACCCCAAATAGGCTAGCTTCGCGTCGTAGCCATCCTTGCGGAGGTTCGAAGACAAACGGCCCAAATCAGCTTGCTAGCCGATTTGGGCCGTTTTTTCTCACTCTCATTCAATTTAAGGGACAGCTATTTAGCGACGGGAATTAAAGTAAAAGGCCAGGGCGATGATTAGGATTAAGACGAGAATCGCTACCCGCGGATCCGCTTTAAACAACTCGTTCATCGCGTGGACCTGGCCGATTCCAGCTGGTAATTCAAACATTAGCTCCTCCTTAACACTTTCCTTCTATTATCCTTGAACGGGTCACTTTGACAACTAATTTGCACTGAGCAGGATAGTGGGGCATGGGATGGATTTATGGTAAGCTGGGCAGAAGGAGGGATTGCGATGGAGAAAAAGAACCTGCGTGAAAAGTTAACCCCCATCCAGTATGCCGTTACCCAGGAAGCCGCTACGGAACGGCCCTTTACTGGCAAGTACGACCAGTTTGACCAGCCGGGGATCTACGTCGACGTGGTGAGCGGTGAGCCGCTTTTTTCGTCACTGGACAAGTATGATTCTGGCTGTGGCTGGCCGGCCTTTACAAAGCCGCTTGCCCGGCGTGCCGTTAAGGAAAAACGCGACCAGTCGTTTGGGATGGAACGAACGGAGGTGCGTAGTCGGGAGGCAGATTCGCACCTTGGTCATGTCTTTACCGATGGACCCCAGGAACGTGGAGGCCTGCGTTACTGCATCAATTCCGCGGCACTGCGCTTTATTCCAGCCGACCAGCTCGAAGCTGCCGGTTATGGTGAGTACATGCGTTTATTTAAATAATGATTTATAAAATGGTCTCCAGAAGTGTGGGCATTACCAACTTCTGGAGACCATCCTGGTTTAAAGGGTGTCCAGCCTGGTCAGGGGTTAAACGTGCTTATCTTTTGCCGTCACGGTGCCGACATTCGCATCGGCCATCCGGCGAAGGTAGCGCCAGATTTGGGGCCGGTAGCGGCGGAGGGCTACTAGGAGGACTAGGTAAACCACGATGCAGCTGCCAATCAGGTACGGGTTTTGGGAGATGAACGCGGCAAAAATCAGGGCGTTCAGCGGCCGGGCCATCAGGTTGAAGCTGGTAACGAGGACGATTCCCGCGGGAATTACGGCGCCGTAGTGTCTGAGGGCTCCGGTATACATTGCGGCCGACCAGCTGGAACAGTACAAGCCGATGCTGAACCAGACGATTCCGTTAGCGATGACCTTGAGAATATTACCGTTGGTGAGGGCGACAATCGATTCCACCATGAACGGCAGGGAGATAAGGTCGACGACTGGCAGAGTTCGGTTGCCGGGGAGAATAAAGGCCAGGGCAACCATGATTGGAATCAGGATCATCCCCGAAATGATGGTTGCTGACTCACCATAACCTACCCCGTCGTCAACGGCCAAAAACCAGCGCTTGCGATCGTTGACTGAATCAGCGGAAGCAGAACTTCCTGCGCTTCGCTGCCGGTGCTGGTCAATGCTATCTGCCAACGGGGTGAAGGCTTTAGCAAAGACGTTGGTGACCAGGGGGAAAATCGTCATTACGGCAGATAGTTGGACGGCGAATTGTAAAATTTGGCCCCAGGCCTGGTAGCTGCCCAGCCGGTTAAGGTTGCCGAGGATCCCGATAATCAGCCCGAGGATTGCCCCCAGCGCGGTTGGCTCACCTAAAATGCCCAACCGTTGCTGGAGACTCTGCGGGGTGAACTTCACCTTGTTAAAGCCGAGCAGGTTCCAGAGCGGGTCCAGAAGAATGGCTGGGACCGTCTGGACGATGTTGTGGGGTGCACAGACAGTCGCGTTGTTGACTTTGTAGTAACGAGACCAGCTATCAGCCTGAATTTCTGCCAGCAGCAGGGAGTAGAGGAGCATGAAAAACGACAAGCCCAGGGCTAGCCAGTAGTTTTTGGTAACGTAGTACGCAACCGTTCCCCAGATCATAAAGCCAAAATTGTTCCAGAGGTTAGAAGGCATAAACACCTTGGTGATGCCCACTGTGAAGAGGATAAACTCAGCAATCAAACCAAAAACGAAAAAGGTCAGCCCGACCGAGGAACCGAAGCTGGCGAGTGAGCCAGCCTGCCAGCCGATATCAACGACGGGGAGATGAATACCGGAATTATCGACCATCTGCCGGATAATCTTGGTGACTACCGGGGTGAATTCGCCGATAATCCAAGAAAAACCGGTGAGCCCGACCCCAGCGTAAAGGCCGGAACGGACGGCTGTTTTAACCGGCACCCGCAGGCAGAGGGCGATAATGAAGATCATAATTGGGACCACCACGGTGGCACCAAAGGAATTAAAAAAGTGATTAATAAATTCGAGCAAGGAAAGCACGCTCCCTTCTTTAGACTATCCCCATTATAACGTTATTAGCAAAAACACCGGTCAGAAAAGCTAAGAACTTTCCTGACCGGTGTTGGTATAAAATGAATAATTGCTCTGTAAGTTAATTAATTTTGTGGTTTACCCATAAACATCCCCGCGGCAGAGGCAATCAGAATCCCAAGGAAACTTACAACGGCAATTGCATTACTTAAAGCTGACATCATGGTAAACACCCTTTCTAGTTAATTAATCTTTTGTTTACACTCATATTATAACAATGATAGCGCTTCGCGAAGATAATAATTAGCTAATTTTTTTCTGAGCAATTAGGGTGAAATGCTTATCGTTTGCTTAGGAAAAGTTAAGGATTGTGCCAGCAGTGCTTTAGAATCAAAAGCAAATCTGTTTAGTTGCTTAATAAACAAAAGCAGGGCGTGGGAGAACGACTAGCCAGGCTAGTGCTGTCCCACGCCCTGATAAAATTTAGAAAAAGTCCCTGATAATCTGCTTGTAGGTCTTCACTGTCGCGAGGTAAGCAGGAATCGTCGTGTACTCGTCGGTCGCGTGCGCTACGTCCCAGGCGTCACTGCCGAGGACGATGACGGGCAGGTCTGGCCGTTGGCGACGGAAAACGCTAGCGTCCGTTGCCCCATTGATGATTCCGGTCTTGACCGGGGAGGGGAAGAAACGCTGAGCAGCCCGGAGCGCTGACTGGACAAAGTCACTATTAGGGTCCGTGCTGATGGGGTGATAGTCCCAGAAAATATTTAGCTTCAAGTGAAAGGGAGTTTGGTGGTTGATCTGGTCAATCACCCGGTTAAGCCGGGCCGCAACTTCCTGGTTATCACAGGCCGGGGTGGGGCGGATATTCCCCTCCAACTTCGCGGTATCGGGGATGCTGTTGACCTGGTGCCCACCTTCAATCACGGTGACGCTGTGCTGAACCTTGCCGAGGTAGGGGTCAACGGGAGCATCAGCGAACAGGCTGCTTTCGGCTTCGATGAACTTTACCAGTCCAGTGATGGCGTTGATTCCTTGGGCTGGCATCGAGCTGTGGGCCGTCTTGCCAGTGCTGGTAACCTCGTAGTTGAGGCTGCCGGAGTGGGCGAAGATAACGTTCCCGCCGGTGGGCTCGCCGACAACCAGGGCACTGAGTTCGTTCGCCGCGCCCTGGCTGGCTAAGCGGTTCGCTCCCGGGGTGCCGAGTTCTTCACCAGCAGTGGCAATCAGCTTGACGGTCCCGTTCGGCAGTTCGCCGGCCTCTTGGAGTTCAATCAGTGCTAACACCTCGGCGGCCAGGCCACTCTTCATGTCAGCTGCGCCCCGACCGTAAAGCCGTTCGCCCACGACTTCCCCGCCGAAGGGGTCGTGCTGCCAGCTCTTGGGGCTGCTGACGGCAACGGTATCCATGTGGCCGGTCAGGCCGAGTACCCGGTCATCACTGCCCCGGCCGATTTGGGCCGTCAGGTTTGCCCGGCGGTCGCCAAATTCGTCAATTTGAGCGGCAATTCCGTGTTCTGCCAGTAGCTGTTTCAGGTAGGTTGCTACCTCAATTTCGTTGCCATTGGCGGAATGAATCCGAATCAAATCTTGCAGTATCTGAACCTGTTCGCTTTCTTTCATCTTGCGTCCTCCTCACAAATTTACCGGTCTTGGTGGTTGAGCTTCTTGGCTAAGAGGTCACCGATGACTTGGATAATCAGAACAAATAAGAGTACCAGCAGGGTCGCTACCAGGGTCACGTCATTGTTGAAACGGTCGTAGCCGTATGAAATAACAGTGTTACCTAAGCCCCCGGCGCCAATTGCCCCGGCCATGGCGGTCAGACTGACCAGGCTGATCAGGGAAACGGTGGAAACCCGAACTAATTCTGACCGTGATTCACGGAGATAGACGTCAAAGATGATGTCCTTGTTGGTAGAACCAATCGCCTGGGCCGCCTCGATCTTACCCTGGTCCACGCTCTTGAGCGCCACTTGGACTTGCCGGGCGTAGAAGGCGAAGAAACCGATAGATAGGGGAACGAGGGCGGCGGTGGTTCCAATCTGGGTGCCCACGATGGCCTGGGTCACTGGGGCGATGAAGGCCAGCAAGATGATGAACGGGATGGCCCGGAAGACTGAAACGACCTTGTCACAGATATTGAAGACCAGGCGGTTTTCCAGGATACCTCCGGGTTCAGTAACGACCAGGGCGACCCCGAAGGCGAGACCAATCAGGCCCCCGATGATGGCCGGCCAGACGGTCATGTAGATGGTTTGGCCGATGGAGGTTCCCCAGCCATTATCGCCTCCCCAGCCGAGCTGTACGACGTTTGGTAAAAAACTACTCATGCCAAATCCTCCTATCATCAATCTTTGTTACGGTAACCTTATTATCTTGCAGGAATTGAATGGCGGCCTGGCGCTGCTGCTCATCGCCCTTGACGACAACGAACAGGGTCCCAACCGGTTCGCCCCCGAGAACTTCGATGTTCCCGTAGAGCATACTTGCTTCTACACCGAGCTTCTTGTAGAGCTCGATGATGATCGACTTAGTGACGTTATTGCCATTGTAAACCAGTTGGAAGAGGTCCTCGTCAGCCGTTAGCTGGTCGAGGTCAAATGCCTTGAGGGTATCGATAGCCGCCAGGGACCCGCCGACGAACTGCCGGGTCAATTCCCGTTGCGGCTGCAAGAAGACCTTTTGCAGGGGACCCCGTTCGATGATTTGCCCGTGCTCCATGACCGCAATCTTGTTCGCAACCCGCTTGACGGCGTCCATCTCGTGGGTGATCAGGACCACCGTTAAGTCTAGTTCGGTGTTGAGCTTCTTGAGCAGGTCCAAAATCTGGTTAGTATTTTGCGGGTCGAGGGCTGACGTTGCTTCGTCCGAAATCAGGATGGCCGGGTCGTTGGCCAGTGCCCGGGCGATGGAAACCCGCTGCTGTTCACCACCGGACAGCTGGACAGGGTAGAATTCAGCCTTGTCTTTTAGGCCGACCAGTTCGAGCAGCTCGTAAGCCTTCTTTTCCTGGGCGTCGTCGTCCAGGTCGCTGTGTTTGAGCGCGAAGAGGACGTTTTCAATTACCGAGGTTTCGTTCAAGAGGTTGAAGTGCTGGAAAATCATCCCGATGGACCGCCGCTTTTTCTGCAGTTCCTTGTTGGACAACTGCTGCTGGTGGTCCTTGAAAAAGACGTCGCCGTCGATGGTCACGGTGCCATCAGTCGGCTTTTGCAAGAGGTTGATAGTCCGCACGAGGGTCGATTTCCCGGCCCCGGAGTAGCCGACGATACCGTAAATATCGCCCTTTTCGATTGATAACGACACATCTTTGACCGCGTGGACAACTTCTTTGCCCTGCTTGAAGGTGACGTCAATGTCTTGTAAGTCAATAATTGGGTTCGCCATACGCTACCTCCTACTTGTTAAAGTTGAGATCCCAGGCTGGAATTTCGGATGAGCCGTAATACTTCTTGATCAGCTGCTTCGTCTTTTCAGTCTGGTAAGCCTTCACAACATCCTTGTAAGCCTTGTTGTTCTTGTTCTTCTTCTGAACCGCGATAATGTTGACCCACTGCTTGGAATCCTGGTTGATTGGTTCCACGAAGATCGCCTTCTTGTAGTTCAGGCCGGCTGCCTGAGCGTAGTTGGTGTTCACCACAGCGGCGTCGACATCGTCCAGGGAGCGGGCAGTTTGATCGGCGGCTAGTTCCTTGATCTTGATGTTCTTCTTGTTATCAGTGATGGAGGAGGCGGTTGCCAGCTTAGTTCCCTTCTTTAAGTTGAAGAGGCCAGCGTTCTTCAGTGCGAAGAGGGCCCGGGATTCGTTGGAAGCATCGTTTGGTACCGCCACGGTTGCGCCGTCTGGCAGGTCCTTAATGTTCTTATACTTGTTGGAGTAGACCCGGATTGGGGTGATGAACGTGTCACCGAGAGCGACGATGTCGGTGTGGTGAGCCTTGTTCCAGGTTTGCAGGAACAATTTATGCTGGAAAGCGTTCAGGTCAACATCGCCATTTTCCAGAGCCTTGTTTGGCTGGTTGTAGTCGGTGAAGCGCCGGAACTTAACCGTTACCCCATACTTATCCTTGGCGGTTTCGGCAACCGAATTCCAGATGTGGTCATCGGCCTTGGAACTAGCCATGATTCCGACCGTCACGGTCTTAGCGGCCTGTTGTTGTGGCCGGACAAAACTAAAGTAACCCGCGATCAGAACGACCACTACGACCACTGCCCAAATAATTGCATTGCGTTTCTTTCTTCTCTTCATAATCAAAACTCCCTTTCGTTTTTCAAAAAATATAATGTTAATTAACCAACCGTTGCCACAAAAAAAGCACCCGTCCTCTAATAAAAGGACGAATGCTTCGCGGTACCACCTTTGTTCGTTAGGCCGTCACCAGCCTAACCTTAGTGGGTGACTCTAAGTTAATTCTTAGAATTACCCAGCACTTGTAACGTGTGCTAACCCGTTACCGGCTAACAATCACCGGTACCATTCCAGGCCCATCTTCAACGCTTAGACTCATTGCTTTCCACCAACCAGCAACTCTCTGAACAGCTTGGGCGTTTACTCTGCCTTTCGATATGTTTTAACGTTTGATTAATTTGTTGTCACTAATTATAATGACATTCTCATTTTTGTCAACGGCTTTTTTAATCTTTTTTCAAAAAAAGGTGGGGTTAATCATTTTACCAGTGCGGTATAATAGGCACAAATACTAAAGCGGGTTGGGGTAATATGAAAAAACAAGCAGTAAAGTTAGAGGACGTGGCCGCGGTCGCTGGGGTTTCCAAAACCACGGTTTCCCGGGTACTCAATCACCGGGGCTACCTGAGCCAGGGGACAATCGATAAGGTCCACCAGGCGATGCAGGAGCTCCACTACCGGCCTAACGTCATCGCCCGGCAGCTCTTCCAGCAGAAGACTAACCTGGTCGGGCTAGTCTTTCCAACGGTCGATAACCCGTTCTTTGCCCAGCTGGAGGCTCAGCTGGACCAGGAACTCTACCGGCAGGGCTACCGGGTCCTGATGGGCAACAGTCAAAATAATCCTGAACGGGAAGAGACCTACTTGCGCCAGCTGCTCAATGGGCAGGTCGATGGTCTGATCGTTGGGGCCCACAACGAAGGCATTGAGCAGTACCGGGATACCCAGTTGCCGATTGTTTCGATTGAGCGCTGGGTGAGCAAGGATATTCCGGTGGTGGCGGCGGATAACTATGCCGGCGGCAGGATGGCTACGCAACGGCTGCTAGATGATGGCTGCCAGCATATTATCCATACTAATTATCCCCACGGCTTGCCGTCACCAAACTTGGAGCGCCGGCGGGCTTATGAAGAATTGATGCAGGCCCGGCACCGGCCGGCGATTACTTATGAGGTTAACTTTGACAGTACCGATGAGGAGAAGCGGGCGATTTTTAACCGGCTCTTTACCGAGCACCCGGAAGTTGACGGTGTGTTTGCTGATAACGATACTAACGCGAGCCTGATTATCCAGGTTGCACGGAAACGGGGCCGTCATATTCCCCATGATTTAAAGGTAGTCGGCTTCGATGGGGCCAACATGACCCGGACCCTGCTGCCAGAGTTAACCACAATCCAGCAGCCAATCGACGAGATGGCGAAGCGGGCGGTAGAACTTTTACAGAAACGAATTGTCGGTGAACAGGCCACTGGTTCTGTGCAGCTCCCGGTTAAGCTAATTGACGGGGGAACAGCTTGATAAATGGAGAAATTAAGACAAGCGAGTAGGACAGGACTAGCTTGGCTAGTTCGTCGTCTCCCCCCTCCGTCGCCGCGCAGCAAGCCTATTTGGGGTTGGGCAAATGCTGATTGATCAGCGTTTAAACTGCCGAGCCAGCTCCTGCGCTGTTGCATTTTTATCTTTATAATAGTTAAGAACTAGCAAGAGGCTGGTGAGAAAATGAAGTTTTCTCACCAGCCTCGTTTTTTTGCTGCCAAGATCTCCGGGCGGTCGATAAAATTTTTTTATTGAAAAAGCAGGTTGCTTCTAATCGCATGTGGAATCTGCATTCCACAGATGGTAACCGGTTAATATATCGAAATGATAAACGTTTTCGCTAGTGTTAACCGGTTGACACATTAAAATGTAAGCCCTATCATAATAACTGTTGAAAGAAATAAACACATTTCAAGGAGGCGTCGTGCAATGGCATTTAATAAGAGCCTTGCCGGGTATTTTGATGATTTAGCACACGTGGGGATTCCGACCGATGACCTGCCAAAGACAATTGCCTTTTGGGAAAAACTGGGCTTTAAGAAGCAGGGGCAGTTTGACACCGATGACCAGGGCCACCAGGTAGTCTTTATGAAGTATGGTCATTTAATGTTAGAAATCTGGGACAGCGATGGCGCCGTTCACCAAACCGGGGCGATTAACCATATTTCCCTGAACGTCGAGGATGCGGATGGTGCGTTCAAGGCGGCCAAGGAAGAGGGCTTCAACGTCAAGGAAGATGAAGTGCAACACCTCGATTTCTGGAAGCACGGGATCAAGTTCTTTAACATCGTTGGGCCAAATGACGAAACGGTTGAATTTTGCGAAGTCGTCAAGGGCTAGTCAGAAAGTGGGCCGGCTGTTTGACCACTGTCTGGCGCACCATTTGTTAACAGCAGTGAGGAAGCTGAGCTAATACCCAGCCTCGTAGGAATGATTTGAGGAGGTATATCTCATGAAAGCATTAGTAATGACGGGTAAGAAACAATTAGAAGTCGATGACAACTACCAGAAGCCAACGGTGAAGCCGAATGAAGTGCTGGTTCACACCGCGTGGGCCGGAATCTGTGGGACCGACAAGGCCCTCTACAATGGACTGCCAGGGTCAGCCGATGCCGTTCCACCGATTGTCTTGGGGCACGAAAACTCTGGGGTAGTCGCCGAAGTCGGCAGTGAAGTAGAAGACTTCAAGGTAGGCGACCGGGTCAGCGTCGATCCGAATATCTACTGCCACAAGTGCTTCTACTGCCGGACTTCCCGCCCTGAATTATGTGAACACCTCGACGCTGTTGGTGTTACCCGGGATGGGGGCTTTGCGGAATACTTCACTGCTCCGGAAGAAGTAGTTTACCATGTTCCAGACAACGTTTCGCTTGAAGCAGCGGCCGTAATCGAACCAATTTCCTGTGCTGCCCACGGGGTTGACCTGCTGGAAACGCACCCGTACCAGACGGCTCTGATTATCGGTGACGGTTTTGAAGGTCAATTGATTGCCCAAATCCTGAAGTCCCGGGGTGTCAAGGAAGTCACCCTGGCCGGGACCGTTGATGAAAAGCTGGAGAACAACCGGAAGCACTTTGGCTTTAAGACGATCAATAATATCAAGGAACCAGATGCTATCAAGCCGGACTCCTATGATATCGTTGTCGAAGCGGTCGGCCTGCCAAAGACCCAGGAACAAGCCGTTGAAGCAGCACGGCGTGGCGGCCAGGTCCTGATGTTTGGTGTTGGAAACCCAGACTCAGAGTTCAAGGTCAACACCTACAAGGTTTACCAAAAGCAGCTCCACATCCAGGGCTCCTTCATCAACCCGTACACCTTTGAAGACTCCATTGCCCTGTTGCAATCCGGTGACGTGGACCCGTTGCCGCTGATTTCCAACGTGCTGGACTTTGCCCACGTCGAAGACTTTGTCAGTGGTAAGCTGGGGAACATTTCCAAGGCGATCGTCAAGGTTGCCGGCGAAGACGCTTAATAAATAGCAAAAATAAGATAATTAACCGCTTTTAACAGGGAAGCCGAGCGTGGTGCTGGGCTTCCCCGTTTTTTGCACCTAGTCAAGCCCTGGCTCATATGTTATATTAGATTTTAATGAGAACTAATCACATTATCGACTAATGAAAGGGGTCTTCATAATGACACGGAAAGTAGCAGTTATCGGGATGGGCCATGTCGGTTCCACAGTTGCCCACTATATCGTTGCGAATGGCTTCGCGGATGATCTGGTGTTGATTGACAGCAACGCAGATAAGGTTAACGCCGACGCGTTGGACTTCAAGGATGCGATGGCAAACCTGCTTCATCACACCAATATTTACGTCAATGATTACCAACAGCTCCAGGACACCGACGTCATCGTTTCTGCCCTGGGCAACATTAAGCTCCAGGACAACCCAAATGCCGACCGGTTTGCTGAACTGCCATTCACTCGCCAACAGGTTCCGGCGGTTGCCCAAAAGATTAAGGACAGTGGCTTTAATGGTAAAATCGTGGTCATTACTAACCCTGTCGACGTGATTACCTCGATTTACCAATCCGTGACCGGCCTGCCGAAGGAACACGTCATCGGCACCGGAACCCTGCTCGACTCCGCTCGGATGAAGCGGGCCGTGGCTGACCGCCTCCACGTCGACCCTCGCTCCGTTGCTGGTTACAACCTTGGGGAGCACGGGAATTCCCAGTTTACAGCCTGGTCAACCGTCCGCGTCCTTGACCAGCCAATTACGGAGCTGGCAAAGCAAAAGGGCCTCGACCTGGACCAGCTGGATCAGGAGGCCAAGATGGGCGGCTGGACCGTCTTCAAGGGCAAAAAGTACACCAGCTACGGGGTCGCGACCGCCGCGGTGCGCTTAGTCAACACCATCCTGTCCGATGCCTTGACTGAAATGCCGGTATCAAACTACCGCAAGGAATACGACTGCTACCTGTCCTACCCAGCCGTCGTTGGTCGTGACGGGATTGTTGAACAAGCCCAGCTCGACTTGACGGACGAGGAACTAAAGAAACTCCAGACCTCCGCGGACTTCATCAAGGAAAAGTACCAGGAAAGTTTGGCCGCTAACAAGCAGGCTTAGGACTAGCCAAAAGGGCCAGTTGATGATAGACTAAACCATTAGAATATTAAATAAGTGACGTCGCAGCCTGCGGCACCGCTTTTCTTTTGCAATCAAGATAAAAGAAAGGAGTATCAATCGTGAGCAAAGAAGTTAAGCGCATTATCGCCGTGGTAATCTTCTGTGAATTCCTGATTTGTCTGGGGATGAGCCTGATTTTCCCGGTGATGCCGTTTATCAAAAACGAGTACCACTTTTCTGCCTTTGACATGGGGGTAATGTCGTCCCTCTTTGCCTTTGTCCAGTTTATTACTTCGCCGATTGTCGGCCGGATCTCGGATAAGACGGGGCGGAAGCCGATGCTGGTCTGGGGATTGCTGGTCTTTTCCATCGCGGAATTTGTCTTTGCACTGTCCCAGCGACTCTGGCTCTTCGACCTGTCGCGAGCGGTTGACGGGCTATCCGCCGCCATGTTTGTGCCGACTTCGATGGCCCTGGCCGCGGACCTGACAAGCGTTAAGGACCGCGCCAAGGTTATCGGCTGGCTATCGGCGGCCTTTAGTGGCGGTTTGATTTTGGGCCCTGGCCTGGGCGGGATCTTAGCTAACATCAGCTACAAGTTCCCGTTTTGGGTGGCCGGGATCCTCGGAATTATCAGTACGGTGGTAGCGGTAATTCTTTTGCCGAAGGACAGCGACGAGCGGTTTAAGAGCAGCACGAAGAACCCGGAGGACGCCCTGCTTGAGGGTGGCTGGGCCCAGGTGAAATCGCTACTGACTCCGGTGATGACGACGCTCTTCCTGATGATTTTCATCATGGCGTTTGGCCTGGCTGGCTTCGAGAACATTTACAGTCTGTATGTTAACGAAGTCCACCACTTTGACCTGCAATCCATCGCCCTGGTCTTAACACTGAACGGAATCATCTCCCTAATCCTGCAGGTCTTCCTCTTCGATCGGATGGTGAAATGGTGGGGAGAAGTCCGGGTGATCCGCTACTGCTTCTTTGCCAGCGCCATCGGGACGGCTTTTGTCATCTACGACCACTCCCACTGGCAGCTGATTGTAGCCACCCTGGTCGTCTTTGAAGCCTTTGATATGTTGCGGCCGGCGATTACGACCCTCCTGACCAAGATGAGTAAAAACAACCAGGGGCTGCTCAACGGGGTCAACATGTCGCTGACCAGTGTTGGGAACATCATCGGGCCACTGATTTCCGGGGCTTTACTGGATATTAATTACCAGTACCCCTACTGGATCGTAATTGTATTCTTGGCAATTTCGTTTATCATTACCTTTGGGTTGCAACACTTGAACCGAGTAAACGCATAAGAGGGTAATACTAATGGGAAATCTATTGTTAATGGTTGTCGTCGGCCTGGCGGTCGGAATTTTCGTAATCTCCCTGGGGGGTGGCAGTGGTGCCATCTACCTGGGGGCCCTGACCGCCATTTTTCAACTGTCGCCAGGTGCCGCGGCGGCCACGTCGATCGTTACGTCGCTGCCAGCATTGATAATGGGCTCCTGGTCCTACTACCGGCGCGGGCTGATAAATTTTAGGCTTGGCAACCGGATGTTGATTGCGGCGATTCCAAGTATCTTTGTCGGTTCCTTCATCTCGCCCTGGCTGCCAGAGCGGGTCTACAAGCTAGTGATCGGCTTGATCTTGATCTTTCTCGGTGTCCAGTTAATTGTCAAACTCTACCGGCAACCGAAAGCGGGGCACCAGAGCCGGTTCTCACCGGAAGCGGCCAGTGTCCTGTACGGCATCATGGGCGGTCTGATGGTGGGAATCGCCGGCCTGAGCGGTGGCGGCCCGATTACGACGGGACTGCTGCTCCTTGGCGCGTCAATGGCCGCCGCGTCTGCGACCTCCGCTTACGTCCTGGTCGGGATGTCAGTTGTCGGCGCCCTCTTGCACATCAGTGGCGGCAGTATTGACTGGCATGCGGCAGGCGGCCTGATTGCCGGCTCGCTGGTCGGGGCTTTCCTGGCCCCACCGATTGTCCTCTGGATGACTGCTAAGCCGGCCCGGGCGCGGATTGTCAAACTCTTTATGGGTGTGTTCATCATCGTGATGGGGCTCCGGACCGCGTTGTGACATTAGAATATAGCAAAAGCCACCTAGCTTGAGGATGAGCTAGGTGGCTTTTAAGGTTGTTGGTTGAAATACCAAAAAGAGAGTATCTGAAAATAGGTGATTAAGAGGAGTACAGTTCGTAAATGGAGCGATACGCAATCAACAGATACTCTCTGGCAGTTTTAAGACGTGCTTGGGTCACTTTTACTATTGACCGCTTAGTTTAACAAGCGGCCATAACTGTAAGTTGCTTCTAGGTTTAACTCACGATCTAAGACGTTAATGTCAGCATCTTTCCCAGCCTTTAGTTCCCCCTTAGATTCAAGGTTGAATTCCTGCGCCTGGTTATACGAGGTCATCTTGACCGCATCGCTAATGCTACAACCAGTAAAGTTGATAATGTTCTTAAACGCTAAATCATACTCGAGGACGGAACCGGCTAAGTGGCCGTTTTCAAGGCGGGCCTGGTGATCCTTGACAATCACCTTTTGACCGCCTAGTTCAGAGACACCCTCTGGCATCCCCTTGGCCCGCAGCGAATCGGTGATTAACTCGATCCTGTCGGGTCCTTTGAGCCGGTAAGCCAAGTCAATCATATCCGGAGCCACGTGGTAACCATCGGCGATGATTTCGGTGTAGAACTTCTTTTCCAGCAGTGCCTCCCCCGTAACACCCGGTTCGCGGTGATGCATACCACGTTGCGCGTTGTAAAGGTGGGTGATGTGGGTTGCCTTAGACTGCTCCAGCTGCGCTTGCTTAGCGCTGGAGTGACCAACCGAAAGGACAATCTGGTGAGCTTGGCAATAGCTTTCTACGTCAGCGGCCCCGCTTTGTTCTGGAGCATACGTAATGACCTTGATCAGTCCCCCGGAGAGCTCATTCCATTCCTTTAACAGCTCGGCGTCGGGATTGGTAATGTATAGTTCTGGCTGTGCACCCTTGTACTCGGCTGAAATGAAGGGGCCTTCCAGATGAATTCCCTGCATGACCGGGTTTTCCTGGGCCACCACCTTTAACACTTTCATTGCCTGACTAATGTTGGTTGTAGACTGTGTAACCGTGGTGGGGAAGATAGACGTGATTCCTTCGTTCTTAGCTTCCTGACAGATCATTTCATTGACCTTCGCGGGATCATCGTCCATCGAGTCGATTCCGTAGCCGCCGTGAGTATGAACGTCGATAAAGCCAGGAACGACTATCTTGTCACTACCATCGACAACGTTTTCGTCTGCTTCTTGGGGCGTGTACTCGTCCATTGGCCCGACGCCAAGAACCTTCTTGTCGAAGCGGATGTAACCATTCTGGACTACGCCATCGCCAACATAAATATCAGCATTTTTAATCACTGTTTGCATTCTGGTCACCTTACAGTCTTTAAGCCGCTAGCAGCTTCTTCGTCAACAATCACAGTTACGTTGGAGTGGTTCCGTAAAATACTTGCGGGTAACTCTTCGCTGACCGGGCCGTTGATCATCTTGTCAATCGCGTCCGCCTTGTTTTTACCGTACGCAATCAGCAAGATATGCTTTGCCTTGCAAATTGATTTGAGGCCCATGGTCAATGCTTCCTTCGGCACGTCGTTAATATCGCTGAAGAACCGGGAGTTGGCATTGATTGTCGACTCGGTTAAGGCGACCTTGTGAGTAAGGCTGTCGAAGGAGGTGCCTGGTTCGTTAAAACCAATGTGGCCGTTTTGACCAATCCCTAAAATTTGTAAGTCAACGTTATTTTCGTCAATCAGGTGGTTGTACCGACTAATCTCTTCTTCAATGTCTTTAGCCATACCATTAGGAATGAAAGAGTGTGCAAAAGGCTTTGCAGCAAACAAATTTTGGTGCATGAAGTAGGCATAACTCTGCGGATTAGAGGCTGAAATTCCAACGTATTCATCCAGGTTGATTGAAGTACAATCACTAAAATCCATGTTACTATTGCATAATTCTTGGTATGTTGAAAGCGGGGTGCTTCCCGTAGCCAGACCAAAGACCTTTGCACCATTCTGCAATTCTTGGCTGAAAATTTGGGCGGCCGCTTTGCCACCTTCACTTGCATTTGCAACAACAATAATACGCATTATTATTAAATTCCTTTCAAAACGGTAATTTTATTACAGTTGCTTTTTATTAGCTTCTTTAATTCGTAAAACTTCTTCAACTGTTTTGTTCATGTTTTTAAGATAGGTAGGGTGTTCCAAGAGGATTTCCGTAAGCAGGTCAATGATGTAATTGATCGTAAATTGCGAATTCATAAAGTTATAATTAGGAGACTTTTCAGTGTTCTTAATCAGGAGAATGTTATTGCTTCGTTTGGCCAAAACGCTATTGCTAAAGGCTGTGATGGAAGTAATAACGACCCCCTTCTCGCGGCACTTTTGGACGGCATCACAAATTTCGAGCGTGTTGCCGGAGACGGAAAAGGCCAAAATCGTGTCCTTAGGTGAGATGATGGTGTCAATAATGCTCATCATGCTGCTATCACAAACAGCACATGAGTTGATTCCCATCCGCATGAGTCGTTGGTTTAATTCCAGGGCATTATAGCCAGAACTGCCAACACCTAAAATATAGACCCGATTGGCTTTCCTAATTATCCTTGTTATTTTCTTCAATTGACTAAGCGAAATTAAGGACTTGGTTTCCTCTAAACTTTGTTTGTAATAGGTAATCACCTCGTCCAGAATGGAACCCTCGGACATCCGCTTGGCCTGGATCAGGTTTGAAGTCGTCAGGTAGGATTTAAAGTCGGCAAAGTCCACGCAACCAACGTGTTTAGCAAAGCGTGAAATGGTGGCCGTACCAACCTTCGCCTTCTTTGCTAATTCCAAAATGGTCATCGTTTGCACTTTTTCGGGATCGCTCAAAACAACCCGCGCGATTTTCTTTTCTTGCCGCGTGAGGTCCACGGAAATGAGTTTAATGGACTTTAAAAATTCCTCTGACATTTCAATCCATCCTTTGGCTAATCTAGCACGTCAATAAAGGTCCGTGCAATTTGCAACGGTCGGGTGATTGCTCCACCGACAACGACCGCATGGCAGCCTAATTCGAGACACCGCTTTAACTTTGCGGGTGAGTCAATCTTACCCTCAGCAATCACTGGGGCCTTTGCCAGGTCAACAACTTCCTTTAAGTATTCAAAGTCGTTGTCGGCAACGTTTAGACCTTCAGTTGCTGGTGTATAGCCATGCATCGTTGTTCCAATCATATCAAAACCGAGCTCATTAGCAATCTCTACGCTCTCCAGACGGTCAGTATCCGCCATTAATAACGTATCGGGGAATTCGGCCCGCATCTGTTTAACAATCTCCGCTAATTCTTCATGGTGTGGTCGTGGCCGACCGGTAACATCACAGGCAACAACCTGACAGCCGGTGCTAGCGACAGCCCGCATTTCCTTGATTGTTGGTGTGATGAAGACTTCGGAGTCATCGTAGTCCACCTTAGCAATCCCGATAATCGGAAGTGCGGTTTCGTCTTGAATCGCCTGAATGTCCACTACCGAATTAGCACGAAGACCTGCTGCTCCCGCCATGGAAGCCGCACGGGCCATCCGTGACATAATGAAAGAACTGTGTAAGGGTTCTCCCGGGAGTGCCTGGCAAGAAATAATCAGTTTCTTTTTAGTCTGCTCTAAAAAATCGTTTTGCAAAGTTTTTCCTCCATTCCCAACGCGGTCGGCGGAATGGGATGGGACTAGCTTGGCTAGCTCGATGTCCCACCCCCCCCGTAAGGATGGCGAGGTAATCCCACCACTGTTCAGCGCTGCAATTACCAGCCAGCTACCGCGTTATAGCATCCGTATCTTAGGCTGGTTTTTCTTCCCAGCCGCTTTTTGAAGTGACAACTTTTTAAACTTGCTTTTACAGATTTTTTCTGTAAATTTAATAATAATTCTATAAAATCAACTGCAATGCAATCATATCTGCAAGGGATTACTTTAGCAATATTCCTTTTCATAGTTGCTTTTCAAAACATCACTGGACGATTGTCCTGGCCTAGGGATTGGCGTCATGAGATTTTGTCATTTCGCCCAATCTGAACCTTATTTTTGGAGAAAGGAACACACAAAATGGATAACAACTATCTCGCATTTGATATTGGAGGCACATCAATTAAGTATGGAGTAATTGATAAGAACCTCCAAGTGGTTGATTATGGGACCGCACCGACAAATAACAATGAAAACAATACGATCGTCAAAACATTAATCGACGTGACTAAACAAAAGAAGGAATTTAACCTGCGGGGGATCGGCATTAGTACTGCCGGCCGGGTCGGCAAACAGGGTGAAATCCTATACGCCGGCCCAACGGTCAAAGACTACCAAGGAATGCAGCTCAAGAAGATTTTAGAAGAGGCCTTCGAAATTCCGGTAAAGGTTATTAATGACGTTGACGCTGCCCTGATGGGCGAAATTTTCAAGGGAAATCTTGACTATCAAAAGTCCATTTATTGTATTGCGCTCGGGACCGGAATCGGGGGCGCCTTTTACTATGATGGCAAGCTCTTGAACGGTGCTCATGGGTTGGCTAATTCGGTTGGTTATCTCAATTTTCAACAAATTGGCAACTCATCATTTGAATCCAAGTTCTCAACCCTGGCTTTCCAGCACCAGGTGGCCCAGTATGGCGTGACCGTCCCGGAGGCCTTTTCGGCTGCCCGGGCTGGGGAGGAATTCTACGTTAGTCTTATCAATCAATGGTGCGAAGCCTTAGCAAAAGAAATTGCCAATATCTGCTTATTATTGGATCCCGATATCTTCCTAATCGGCGGTGCTGTAAGCAGGCAGGGCGCTTTCTTTACCGACAAGATTAAATACTACGTTAATGAAAAAATGCCTGATGGGATGTTTCAAACGGAACTTAAAATTGCCACCCTGCAAGACTTATCGCAGCTATTTGGCGCGGTTTCACTTTTTTACGCCTGACTTGGAACCGCTTGCAAACAAATTTGCTTCGTAATAGAATTAGATTTCGATAATAATCCTATAAATAAATCAACTGCACAACGAACACTCTCTCAATGGGTGTTTGTTGTGCTTTTGTTTTTTTACTTCGTAGTTTTGAAAGGACAAGTAGTTATGAAAGATTTTTCAAAGTATAGTGGTGTTTTTCCGGCTTTCTACGCCTGTTATGACGACAATGGAGAGATTAGCCCAGAACGGGTACGGAAGCTGACCGAGTACCACCTCAAAAAGGGCGTGAAGGGTGTTTACGTTAATGGTTCTTCAGGCGAATGTATTTACCTGAGCGTTGAAGATCGGAAAAAGGTCTTAGAAAACGTGATGGAAGTTGCCAAGGGGAAGTTAACTGTGATTGCCCACGTGGCCTGCAACAACACTAAGGACAGTGTGGAGCTGGCTAAGCACGCTGAAAGCATGGGGGTTGACGCCATTGCCGCAATCCCACCGATTTACTTCAAGCTGCCGGACTACTCCATTGCCAAGTACTGGAACGATATTAGCGCGGCTGCTCCGCATACGGACTTCGTTATCTACAACATCCCACAACTTGCCGGGACGGCCCTCAGTTCCTCACTGTACCAACAGATGCTGGACAACAAGCAGCTGATCGGGGTTAAGAACTCCTCCATGCCGGTTCAGGACATCCAAATCTTTAAGAGCCTGGGCGGGGATGACCACCTGGTCTTCAACGGTCCGGACGAGCAGTTTATTAGCGGCCGTGTTATGGGTGCAATTGGCGGGATTGGTGGAACTTACGGTGCAATGCCCGACCTCTTCTTAAAGCTAAACAGTTTCCTCAAGGAAGGAGACCTCAAGAGCGCAAACAAGCTCCAATTTATGATCAACGAAGTCATCTACAAGCTAGCTGGCGGGCACGGAAACATGTACGCACTGATCAAAGAGGTCTTGCGGGAAAACGAGGACTTGGACATTGGTTCTGTTCGCCTACCGCTTGAACCGTTGGCACCAGAGGACAAGCAGCTGGTCGCAGAAGCAATTGCTTTGATTAACAAAGCCCGCGCCGCATTCAACTAGATGGGAGTTATTCATGATAATTACGTCCAAAGATCAAGTCGATCGTTATAAGAATATTTCTAAAAACCTCGATCAAGCCCTTGATTACATCCAAAAAACAAAGTTAGAAGACTTTGTTGATGGTGAATCCAAGGAGGTCTGCGACGGGGTCAAGTACAGTGTCTTTGACTACCAAGCATCTAATGGTCAGCCTGGGGACATGTTTGAACAGCACCACGAATGGTTCGATATCCACCTGATTGTGAAGGGGACCGAGCAAATGGCGGTTACCAGCAAGGACCTGGTAACCACTACGCAGCCCTACGATCCTGATAAGGACTGTGCCCTGTTCGTTGGTCAGCCCAAGGTCGTTGTAACTCTGCACTCTGGTGACATGCTGATTGCCTTTCCGGAAGATATTCACCAACCAGGCATTGAGCTCAACGACGACGTGATTCGCAAGGCCATGATCAAAGTAAAGGTCGATTTTTAAGGAGGTGGGGTCAATGTCCCCAAAAAAGACTCATTGGTATAACGAAGTCAGCCGTGACCAATGGAAATCATTAAACGCTGCCACGATTGGTTATTTTCTTGATGGTTTTGACTTTAACATGGTTAACCTGCTGTTAGTGCCAATTGCCGCATCATTCCACATTCCGTTGGTATTATCTTCAACCTTAATTTCCGCCGCGTATCTGTCACGGTGGTTCGGTGGACTGATGTTTGGTGCGATTGGGGACCGGTTTGGTCGGAAGGTTTCAATGGTTACCTCGATTCTGCTGTACGCGGGGGGAACCTTTATCTGTGCCTTCGCGCCATCATTCTGGGTTCTGTTCGCTGCTCGGCTATTCATTGGGCTAGGGATGGCTGGTGAATATAGTTCGTCAACCACCTACATCATGGAAACCTGGCCTAAGCACCTGAGAAACCGTGCCGTTGGGTTCGTTGTGGCCGGGTTCTCCCTTGGTGGAGCGGTGACGGCCCAAGTATATAAGCTGGTTTCTTCGCTGCTGGAAGGAACAAAGTACGCTTCCCAAGACTGGCGTCTCTTCTTTATGATTGGGATTATCCCGGTTTTCTTCGCCCTGTGGATGCGGCGGTCAATTTCTGAAGCGCAAGACTTTGAAGAAATGCGTGCTCAGCAGAAGAAGATGCAAGCAGCAGATCCAAACTACATTCCGCCAAAGGATATGTTTAGTGTGCTCTTCAAGCAAGGCAAGCTCCGTTCAATCATCAACACCTGCTCAGCCTTGGTAACGATTGTTCTGCTTGTGTTCGTCTTCTTAATGTCCAGCAAGCTGAACCTGATTCAATCAGTCCTTGCCTGGATCGTAATTTTCGCAACTATCATGTCATACACGCGTCAGTTCATGAAGCGCCGTTGGCCAATTGGCTTGGGAATTTTAATTATCATGGTAGCTGCCAACTTAGGGAACGGTCCTATGCAGGCCTTAATGCCAACCTACTACTCAACCGCCCTCCACTTCTCGACCGGGATGGTTGCTAATCTGACGTCCGTCTTCTGGGTTGGTCAGGTGATCGGTTGTATCGTCGTTGGTTTTGTTGGTGACAAGTGGGGAACGAGAAAAGCCTACCTTTTTGGGACCACGGCTTCACTCCTGTTCCTGGCTCCGGTCTTCATGATTAACCGTCCACTGATGGATAAGGGCTTTATTTGGATGGCACTGTTTGTTGTCTGCCTGATGCCCTACGAAACGGCAATTTCATTTGCTGCCTTGATGCCAAAATACATCGGGAACTTCTTTACTACTTCTGGCCGGAACGCCGGGGTTGGGTTCCTGATTAACGCGGCCGGGCTTGGTCAGGCCTTAGCTCCTGTGATGACCCTTTCGTTGGCTAACGCTGTTTTCCAACCGATGGGCTTAAACCTGGGTTGGACCCTGTTCTGCATCGTGCTAACTGTGGCAACGTTCATTATCGTCTGCCTGGTAATTAACCTCCCACCACGGCTTCTGAAGTTGATTCACCCAGATGAATTACGAAAACAAGACTGGTCTGACTTCGACATTACCTCGGTTGAAGAGCAGGTCAAATTGGATAAGAAGTAAAGGGGGATTAATAATATGCAAGATATTCAACAATTGGAACACTATTTGGGACGGCGTGAAGTTCCCGCAGACTTTGATGAATTTTGGGAGCGGAACCTTCAAAAGCTGCCCGCTAGTTTTCAAGCAAATCTAATTTCTAAGGACTTTGGCTTTAAGAATGTGAATGCTTATGAGCTGACCTTTGCGGGAACTAACCACGGGACCGTCTATTCACGGTGCCTCTTCCCTAAAGATTCAGCGGGTCCCGTTCCGGTAGTCTTTTATTTCCATGGCTATATGGGACAATCCCCCGACTGGTCGGAATTATTAAAGTATCCCGCTTCGGGGTACGGAATCGTCGCGATGGATGTGCGGGGGCAATCAGGTTATTCCCAGGATAACGCCTCCTTTAATGGCAATACCGTTTTAGGCCACATTATTCGGGGCGCGGAAGATGGTCCGGAAAACCTGTTCTACAAGCATATCTACTTGGATGTTTATAGTCTGGTCGAGATTGTCGCCGGCTTTGACTTTGTAGATGAATACCGGCTGTACAGCTACGGGGGGTCTCAAGGGGGAGCCTTATCTTTAGTTGCCGCCGCTTTAAACCCGAAGATCAAGTTCAATGTTGCCATTTATCCGTTCCTGGGTGATTTCAAGTATGTGATTGATTCGCATAATGAGAGTGAACCGTACATGGAATTGATTCGGTATTTCAAGTTCCACGATCCCTTCCACAAGAAGGAAGAGCAAATCCTGCGTACTTTGGACTACATTGATATTAAGAACATGGCTCACCGGGTCAAGTGCCCCGTCAGGATGATTACCGGGATGATGGATGAAGTCTGTATGCCAGCGACGCAGTTTGCAATTTACAACCGTTTAGGCACGGCAGATAAACAGCATTTCCTCCTTCCGGAATATGAGCATGAACCGATGAACGTCCATGTTGACGATCAGGCGTACAATTGGCTATGTCACACGAAGATTCAAATTGGTAAAGAGTGAGAGTGGAACAGAACTAGCTGGTCTAGTTCGTTGTCCACCTCCATAAGCACAGATAGAGCTCCAGAGTTCGGTTCGCCGAGCACTGGAGCTTATTTTTGTGCATTAAAAAAATAAGAGGCTGAGTTAATTTCCAGCCTCTTTGTAGTGTCGTTAGTTTTCCTTATTCGTGTTCGCCTGCCGCTCCCTTCTCGTCAGCAGGAAGAGGATGGCCGGCAGGATGATGAAGCCGAAAGCCATGCCGAAGATGGCGTACCAGTTGGCAACCATGTGACCGCCCTGATGAATACTGAATTCGCTGATCCAGTCGTAGCGGGCCAGGAGGACGATGGTGACGATCACTGCCAGCACCGGCATTACTACGTCGGTGAAGGGGTTTTTCTTCGCCGGCAGGATGGCTTCCCGGTTCTTACCCTGGTAAAAGCGGATCACACCCAGCGGGATTATGATAAATTCAAAGAACCGCACCGTGGCGCTGATGACGATAATGGTCGGCAGGCTGTACTGGAAGGCCATCGGGATTCCCACCGCCAGCAGGAGGGTAATTGCAAAGGAAACCAGCGGGAAGTTGAGTTTAGTCCGCCGGGCGATGAACTGGGGAACCTGGTTTTCGTTCGCCATGGCCTCTAGCACCCGGGGAGTGTGGAACGATGCCGCCACGTTGATGCCAAACATCGAAATGATAGCGCCGGCCAGGATGACGTCTTGGAGGACCTGGTTATGGAAAATAGCGACGAGGGCAACGACCTGCTTGGTTTTAACCAGGGCGACCGGGTTGACCATCATGGCAATCGCAATCGTCCCGATGTAGATAATAGCAATGATGAGGATGGCTAATGGGATCGCCCGCGGTAAGTTCTTTTCCGGTTCCTGCATGTCCTCGGACCCGGTGGCAACCGCCTCAAAACCGGTAAAGGCGTAGAAGGCCGAGATCACCGCCATAACGAAGCCGGAGGTGGTGAAGGCCGGAATGAGGGGCTTCCCGCGGCTGGTCAGCTGGTCTAATTCGGCGAAGTGGTTGTCCCCCGTCTTGAGGAGGACCACGGTCCCAGCGATGATCAGCAGGATGAGCGCGCCGAGCTTGCCGATTGTTGACAGGTCATTAATGATCGTGAAGACCCGGCGGCCGAGCAAGTTGACTACCATAATAATCAGCATGAGGACGACGAAGCCGAGGGTGATATTACCAAAGGACTGATTCCAGCCGAAGATGGAGTAGGTTGACCGGATTACCCCAACGGCCATCACGCCCCAGGCGACAGAGGCGGAGAAAAACCGGACGACCCCCATGTAGAAGCCCATGTTTTCCCCATAGGCTGCCTTGGCGTAGGAGTAAGCCGCTCCACTCTTATTGACGTACTTGGCCGCGGCTGCAAAGGTAATCGCCAGGGTGGCCGCAAAGAGCGCCGCCAGGAAGTAGGCCAGGGGAGCCTTGGTTCCGACCATCGAGACGACGGAGCCGGGGGTCAGGAAAATCCCGGAGCCGATGATGGAGTTGATAGCTAAGAGGACAATCGACCAGAAGCCTAGTTTAGTTTTTGTCATTTAGAAGCCTTCTTTCTCTGCCCGACGGATGAGGTCGGTAAATAAGTTATTCATCGCTTGAACACTGCGGTGGAGCATTTCGGGATGCCACTGGACGCCGATGACGGAAGCGTCCGCGTTTTCAAAGGCCTCAATGACACCATCGAGCGCCTTGGCGTCCGCCGTTAAGCCCTGACCGAGGTCCTTAATCAACTGGTGGTGGAAACTGTTAACGTGAATTGTCTGACTGTCAAAGAGCGCTGCTAGGTGGCTGCCCTGGCGCAGGTTAATAGTTTGTGTCGGCAGGTCGGGGGTGTGGCCCTGGTTGTGCTTGAGGGTCGGTGCTTCCCGGTAACTAATGTCTTGGTAGAGGGAGCCACCGTGGGCGACGTTGATTAGCTGAGCACCGCGGCAGATTCCAAGGACCGGGATGCGGTTCTGCTCAGCTTGCCGAAGCAGGCGCATGTCAAAGCGGTCCCGGGCCGGCCAAATCATGCCGATTTTTTGCTGGGACTCTTCGCCGTAGTTCCAAGGAGTGACGTCATGACCGCCCGAAAGAATCAGGGCGTCGAGCTGGGCTACCTGAGCCACCGTCACTTCTTCGTTATCATTAAAGGGAATAATGTAGGGAATCCCGCCGTTTTGGATGACTGAGTCAACGTAGTCCTCGTTGACGTAGCTCCGGTAGTAGCCCGGTAGCGCCCCGCCGTTATTAATGATCCGTGAGCCGGATATGCCAATGATTGGTTTGTGCATAATCATTCTCCTTCGTAAAATAATCGGCCCCTATTATAGCAACTAACTATTTACAAGCAAAATTTTTATTTTGACTATCAGATCAGAGGACGTTTTGTTGGCCGGTAATGCACATCGGGAGGAGGGGACAGTCACTGCACCGGGGGTTGCGGGCCATACAGCGGTAGCGGCCCCAGAAAATCATCGAGTGGTGGGCGTCGAGCCACTTGTCTTCTGGTACGGCTTCCATCAATTTCTTTTCAATTGCCAGGAGTGAAGCCTTAGGCGGGACCATTGCTAACCGGCGCGCGACCCGGCTGACGTGGGTGTCGACTGGAAAGGCGGGGATGGTGAAGCATTCCGCGAGAACGACGTCGGCCACCTTCCGCCCAACGCCGGGCAGGGAGGTCAGCTCTTTGAGGGTCTGGGGGACTCCCCCGTTAAAGTCGGTGACCAGTTTGCGGGCACAGTTGACTAGGTACTTGGCCTTATTGTGGTAAAGGCCGAGCCGCTTGATGTAGGGCTCAACGTCTTCCGGCTCCGCGGCCGCCAGGTCCTTGGGCAGTGGGAAACGCTCAAAGAGGGCGGGAGTCAGCTGGTTGACGGACTGGTCAGTTGACTGGGCGCTGAGAATGACTGCTAGCAGGAAGTGGAAGTGGGTGTCGGCGGTGAGGGTCGTGCCCGCGTCAGGGTATTCCCGGCGCATGACCTGAATCGCTTGGTAAATTTCGGCATTGCTTAACATATTGATCACCTCAGAATGAAAAATCCTAGTCCTAGTGTACTCCTCTTATCTAATGATTAGAATAAGCGGGGGACTTAATAAAATTAAGTTGGAGGAGAAAATGATAAGAAAGGGTTTCCATTGCAAATTAACATTTGACCAATTGATAAACGGTTGGTAGAATAAATTAAAGTTTTCTTATGATTCTAATTATTATCTAATTAAAGGGAGGAAAAAGTATGAGTTTTTGGAAAACAATCACCCGAAAAGAAGACCCACGCGTGTATGAAAATAAGGACGGCCACCTGGTGCGGTCTTTAAAGGTGCGGGACTTCTTAGCACTCGGGGTCGGAACGATTGTGTCCGCGTCCATCTTTACCCTTCCTGGTGAAGTAGCGGCGATGCACACCGGACCGGCGGTTGCTATCTCCTTCGTTGTGGCGGCGGTCGTGGCTGGCCTGGTGGCCTTTGCTTACGCTGAAATGGCGGCAGCGATGCCGTTTGCCGGGTCTGCCTATTCCTGGATCAACGTGGTTTTCGGTGAATTCTTTGGCTGGATTGCCGGTTGGGCCCTGCTGGCGGAGTACTTTATCGCCCTGGCCTTTGTCGGCGCCGGGCTGTCGGCCAACCTGCGGGCGCTCTTAGCTCCGGCGGGAATCAAGCTGCCGGCTGCCTTGTCCAACGCCTTCGGTACTGAGGGCGGGGTCGTCGATATTATCTCCGTGGTCGTGATTGCCATCGTGGCGATTTTGATTGCCAATGGGGCGTCGAAAGCGGCCCGGGTGGAAAACCTGCTGGTGGTCTTGAAGGTCTTCGCAATCCTGCTGTTTGTCGTTGTCGGCCTGACTGCTATCAAGTCCAGCAACTACGTCCCGTTTATTCCGAAATACCACGAAACTGCTAATGGTGCGTTCGGGGGCTGGCAGGGAATCTACGCCGGGGTCTCAATGATCTTCCTGTCCTACATCGGTTTTGACTCGATTGCGGCCAACTCGGCGGAGGCCATCAACCCGCAAAAGACGATGCCGCGGGGAATTCTTGGTTCCCTGTTGGTTGCCGTGGTCCTCTTCGTTTCGGTGGCGATGGTCCTGATGGGAGTCCTTCCTTATACTAAGTACGCTAACAGTGCGGAACCAGTTGGGTTGGCACTGCGGGCGGCTGGTCACGGTGGCGTGGCTGTCGTTGTTCAGTCGATCGCGGTTGTCGGGATGTTCACCGCCCTGATCGGGATGAGTTTAGCCGGGTCCCGGTTGATTTACTCATTCGGTCGTGACGGAATGTTGCCGAAGTGGCTGGGGAAAGTTGACAAGGATGGTCGACCGAACCGGGCACTGTGGACGCTGACGATTGTGGCGATTGTAATCGCGGCCTTCTTCCCATTTGCCTTCCTGTCCCAGTTAGTTTCTGCGGGGACGCTGATTGCCTTCATGTTCGTTTCACTGGGAATTTACGCCCTGCGTAAGCGTGAAGGAAAGGACATTGCGGACCCGTCATTCAAGATGCCATTCTACCCGGTCATGCCGGCACTGGCCTTCTTGGCTTCCCTGCTGGTGTTCATGGGGTTGGACTACCAAGCAAAGCTCTACGCGGGAATTTGGTTTGTCCTTGGCCTGGTCATCTACTTTGCTTACGGGATTCGCCACTCCTTCCTAGCCAAAAAGAAAGATAAATAATCACTATAAAAGCCAGCTCGGATGGAGCTGGCTTTTATAGTGTTGCCGGTTGTTGTGCAGATCAATCTCAGTTATAATTTAAGTGCCGTCTTAGCTCAGATAGGTAGAGCACATCCATGGTAAGGGTGGTACGGCAGTTCAACTCTGCCAGACGGCTTAAATATGCCGAGTTAAGTTTCTAATATGTTGATATAACGGTAAAAGTGTCGATATGGATTTAACATAACTGAACATGATTCAAATAACTTGTCACAGGGATGCAACATGGCAATTTTAACGTGTTGCAGATTTGAATCGCTGGAAGTCTAAATAAAATCCCACAGTAAGTTTTCAGGCTTGCTGTGGGATTTCATTTTAAAGAAAGCGATTTACCGGCTGCAGAATATTATCTCTGTTACAATGAAAGTTAACCGGGCGTGGCGCTAGTCTGTCTAAGCTCGCTAACGATAATTTAGCAAGCCTTTTTTATACGGCGGCCACCCACCTAACGTAAAATGCTGTTGAAAGGAGCGAGCTTGATGAAAGAAATTTTTACTGACCAGGAAAAGGTTCAAATTTTAGCCGACCTGGTTGCCATTAAATCGGTCAATGACCATGAACTGCAGGTTGCCAAATACTTGCAGCGCTTATTTGCTAAGTATGGGATAACGGCCAAATTGCTACCGCTTGCTGCTAACCGGGCGGACCTGGTTGCGGAAATTGGAAGCGGGGACCCGGTCCTGGGCGTGTCCGGTCACATGGACGTGGTGACCGCTGGCGAGTTGACCCAGTGGCATAGCGACCCGTTTACGCTCACGGAACGGGATGGTCACCTTTACGGCCGCGGGGCAACCGATATGAAGTCGGGGCTAGCGGTATTAGTGATTGCGATGATTACCATCCAGCAAAATCACCTGCTGAAGCGGGGGACCATCCGCTTGATGGCGACCGCGGGTGAAGAAGTTGGTGAGCAGGGTTCCCGCTATCTAAAGGACCAGGGCTACATGGATGATGTTGCGGCCCTGCTGATTGCCGAACCGACAGGCTACCGGATTGCAACGGCGCACAAGGGCTCGATGGACATCAAACTAACTTCGCATGGCATCGCGGCCCATAGCTCAATGCCGGAGCAGGGGTATAATGCTATCGACCCGTTGATGAAGCTGCTCGTCCAGGCTAACCAAACTTTCCAGAACACCGACCAGGCTAACACCGAGCTGGGCCGCCTGACCTTTAATACCACCGTCTTTAACGGCGGCGACCAGGTTAATTCCATTCCGGCTCAAGCAAGCGCTAAGGTCAACGTGCGGACGATCCCGGAATTCAATAATGACCTCGTGGCGGACCGCTTGGAGAAAATGGTGGCTGCTGCTAACCAGGCGGGAGCAAAACTCAAGCTGGATATTTACATGTCCCAGCCGTCAATTCAGACAACCGGTGATTCGCGTTTTGTCCACCTGGCCCAACAAATTGGCAGTCAGTACGCCGGTCAGGCTGTGCCGACCTTTGCCCTCAACCCGGTAACGGACGCTTCTAACCTGGTAGTTGACAAGGGTCCCCAGTTTCCACTAGCGGTCTTTGGGCCGGGCAATGACACGCCCCACCAAGTCGACGAGTACGTTGACCGCCAAATGTACCTGAACTTTATCGACTTGTATACTAAACTGTTTACTACTTACTTGGATTCCTCGGTTCAAGGCTAGGCTGGCTGCTTTTTCCGGCAAGGCAAATCAGTTGGGGAATCCGCTTGCTCGCCGTATTATAGGAATAGCTTATAAGGAGGCGGGCTTCTATGAAAAATTACGATTATATCATCCTGGGGACGGGCCCCGCGGGGTACAAACTGGTCCAATTACTTGCTAAGACCGGGAAGTCGCTCTTGGCAGTCGAGGGTGGCCTATTTGGCGGTACCTGCCCCAACGTCGGCTGTGAACCAAAGATTTTCTTGTCTGGCGCCGTTCATACAGCGTTGGCAAGCCAGCAACTTGTGGGTCGTGGAATTGCTCAGCCAGCACAGGTGGATTGGGACCAGCTAATGACGGTCAAGAAGGCGCGCTTTGACTCCTGGCCAGCTGAGACGAAGGCGATTTACGAAAAAATGTGTGACGTGGCGGTCGGCTACGGGGAATTCGTGGACGCCCACACCATTCAGGTCAACGGCCACCAGTATCATGGTACCCACATTATTATTGCAACGGGCCACCGTCCGCATAGGCTGGACATTCCCGGTAAGGAATACCTTCATGATAGTACGGACGTCCTTTCATTGTCCCACCGGCCAGACCATGCCGTCTTCATCGGCGGCGGTTATGTTGCTATCGAGCTGGCTACTTTCCTAGCCGCGGCGGGGACCAAAGTTGACCTCCTCATTCGGTCCGAACGGATTCTGCGGGGCTTTTACGGCAAGTATGCCCAGGAGATGGTTGACCAGCTGACGGCCCGGGGGCTTACATTTCACTTCCAAACGACGGCTAGTGCGGTTGCCAAGACTGGCGGGCGGGTTACCGTTACCACTAACCACGGCGAACAGTTAACCACTGATTACGTGGTCGATGCCAGCGGCCGGGTGCCGAATGTCGAAAAGCTGAAGCTGACGGCTGCCGGAATCAAGTATTCCCGGCGCGGGATTGATGTCGACGATCACCTGCAGACGAGCGTGGCGGGAGTTTATGCAATTGGTGATATTACCAGCCAACCCGTGCCAAAGCTGACGACGGTCGCGGAGCTGGAAGCCGATTACCTGTACCGCCAGCTAGTAAGGGGCGGCCAGGAGCCGCTCCGTTACCCGACAATTGGAACCGCGGCCTTTGCCTTTCCAGAAATTGCCCAGGCTGGTGTGAATCCGGAAGAAGCAGTGGATGATTCCCGTTATCAGGTGGTGGAACATGACTTGTCGTTCGGCAGTTTTTATGCCGGTTTGAATGAACAAGGTGCCAAGTTAACGGTGGTGTATGACCGGGACCAGCGACTGGTCGGCGCCAGCGAGATTGGCGCTACCGCGGCTGATGATATCAACAATTTAGTGCCGGTCATTGGCCTCCAGCCAAGCAGCCGTGAGTGGCAACGGAAGGTGCTGCCGGCTTACCCGGCCTTGGCGGATAAGGTTTTCGGATTATTGAAGCGCTAGGGAGTGGGACAGGTCGTCCCGGCTCCGTCTTATCATTTTTAAAAGTAACTAAGAGGGAGAGTGGGACAGAACTAGCTTGTCTAGTTCGTCGTCCCACCTCCGCAAGGATGGCTAGGTTGGTCAAATGCTGATTTATCAGCGTTTGAACTGCCAGCCAGCTACTGCGCTGAGGCATTACTAACTTTAAAACATTGAAGAGGCTGAGTTAATTCCCAGCCCCCCTTTGTGTACTGCGCTGTTCGCTTTTTGTTAAAGTAATAGGACTGATGTCCCACTCCCTTGCTAGTTCTTACCTATCTGCAAAGATAAGGTGGCGTAACCACAAGGCTATTTGCCCACGAACGCTAGCCGGCCTGGACCGTACCAACGAGCGTTCTAGGTTATGTCACTCATCGTTATGGCCGTTGCCCCAACCCGCCTTCGAGGGTGAGGGTTTCACCCGTCATATACTTAAAATCAGGGGACGCCAGCTGAACGCAGACGCGTCCGATTTCCTTTTCAGCATCACCGAAGTGACCGATTGGCGGAACGTGGACGTTGGCTTTAAAGGCGTCCGGGAAGGCTTCTTTGAATTGTTCCAATTTCGCCGTCCAGGCCAGTGGGCAGACGACGTTTACGTTGACGTTATCCTTAGCCCATTCGGTAGCGGCGACCCGGCTCAAGCCCCGAATCCCTTCCTTTGCCGCCGCGTAGGCACTTTGCCCGTAGTTGCCGAAAAGCCCGGCACCAGAGGCAAAGTTGATTACGGAACCCTGGCTTTCCTTGAGCAGCGGATAACAGGCCTGCATGTAGTAGAAGGCAGCGTAGAGGCCAGAATAAATGGCGAGGTCGAATTGGTCGCTAGTGTGGTCAGCCAGGGTGACGCCGGAAGCCGAAGCCTGAGCATTGTTAATCAAAACGTCCAGCTGACCAAATTCCTGTTTAATTTGGTCGACAACGTTTTGGACGACGGCCTGGTTATCCGCCTGGCGGTTAATATCCGCTTGGACGGTGAGAACCTGAATGCCATATTGCTCTTCGAGTTCCTCCTTTGCCGCGGCCAGTTTGCTGGTATTGCGCCCGGTAATCACCAGGTTTGCCCCTTCTTTAGCATAGGCGGTTGCAATCCCGTAACCGATCGAACCGCTTTTTCCGTTAGCGAGAACGGCGCGGCCTGCCCCAGTGATTAAAGCGACTTTTCCTTTTAAGAAGCTCATGTAAATCCCTCCTGCTAATTATTAATTCTTCAATAATATTATTTTAGCATTTACGGCGATAAAAGTGGTAATTCACGCTGCTGGTTTAATATTAAATTAATATGGGAGGAGATGGGAAATAGCGATAACATTAAAATAGCGTTGACTTTAAATTAAAATAAGATTAGAATCCTCTTAACATTAACAAGGAGGTCCTCTTCAATGGCATTAAAGTACACGGTTTTAGGTGCTGGCGCGATGGGCCTGCGTTTTGGGGTCTTATTACAGGAACTGGCTCACGCGCAGGTCGACTTTGTGGATAACTGGCAGCCGCAGGTGGACACAAATAAGCAGCAGGGCGGCGTTTACGTTTCCCGGGACCACGAGGGACGGCACCTGGTTCCCATCAATATCTATTCTCCCGAAGAATACGCGGGTGATCCGGACGTTTTTATTGTTTTTGCTAAGCAGATGACGTTGCAGGACCTGCTGGAGCGGAGTGCCCACTTCTTCCATCCCGACCACCAGTATGTCTTTTCGGGGATGAACGGGATGGGACATATTGAAAAAATCAACCAGTACTTCCCTCAGGAACACGTAGTAGCGGGGACCTGCCTGATCGGGACTGTTTTGAATAAGGCGGGGGACGTGGACTTTATCGGTAAGTCCGGCGCCGGTTCAATTAACATGGCGGCCCAGACAGGGGTTGCCGATGACCGGGTCAAGGAAATCGTGGCCGACTTTACCGCGGCAAACATCAATCCCCACTTAACCGATAACTTCTACGGGACGTTACTGACGAAGGTCGTCTTTAACTCCGTCATCAACACCATCTGTACCCTGTTTGAAATCCAAATGGGCCAGTTCATCGACTATGATGGCGCGGAAAAACTAGGAAAGCAGCTAATCAACGAAGCCTTTGACGTGGCTGAACGGGCCGGGATTCAGTTGCTCAGCACCCGGGAAGAGGAGTGGCAGACCATCAAGTACGTCAGCGAGGTCACTAACCCCCTCCACTATCCATCGATGTACCAGGATATGAGCAAGAACCGGCCGACCGAGGTCGACTATATCAACGGTTACATTTACGATTTAGGGAAGAAGTATAACTATGAGGCGACGACCCATGACTTCTTACGTAACCTGGTTCACCTAGCAGAAAACACCCGTAAATTTAGAAAATGACAAAACAAGACTCCAGCGCCCGGTCAAGCCGAACTCTGGAGCCTTGTTTATGTTGCGGTTTAATTAGTTTTCAAACACCATTTCTTCACGCAGCCCATCATAAATTGACGTCCGCGCCCCGAGCAGCATACTGGTGTAGTAGGCAACGAAGGTTAACAGGACCATCGGAAAAATCTGACTGATACTGCCGACCATTTCGGTGACGAGCAGGATGGCGGAAAATGGCGCCCCCTCCGCCGCACCAAAGTAAGCTGCCATTCCAATAGCGACCATGTTCAGGCAGCAGGAGGCGGGCAGGACCCCGGCGTGAATCATTAACACGCCGGCCAGGGCACCAAGAATGCTGCCTAAGACAAAGATCGGCATGAAAATCCCGCCGGGGACGGTGGAGCCGTAAGCAATCATGGTTCCCGCAAAGCGCAGCACCAGGAAGATTCCCAGCAGCCCGGCGATGGAGAGCCAGTTTCCCCGACTGAACATTTGCGTGACGTACATAATCAAGTCATGACTTCCGCCGAGGAGGTGGGGGTTCCACAGGCCAACCGGGATTACCAGCATAAAGGGAAGGAGACAGTGGTATTCCTTTGGAACGACCGTCAGTTTCTGGTACCACCATTTAAGGTTGAAGAGGATGTACTGGAAAGCATATGCGCAGAGGCCCATAATAACCCCGACCAAGAGGAGCCAGGGGTAGGCGCTTGCCGGAATTTGGGCCTTGAATGGCAGGTACAGGCAGGGCCTGGTCCCAAAGAAAAGGAAGGTTGCGAGGTCACTGGCGATTGCCGCGACAAACGCTGATACCCAGACCTTGATTTGGAAGGTGTGGGTCAACTCTTCGAGAAGGAAAACCGTCGCCGCTAATGGGGCGCTGAAGGCAGCGGATAGTCCCGCCGCAACGCCGCACTGTAAAAGGAGGTGCCGGTCTTTCTTGCTGGGCTTGAAAACACGCTCGGAAAAGCCCTGGCCGATACAGGCCCCAATCTGAATACACGGGCCTTCCCGTCCTAGGAAAAGACCGGGACAGATGGTTAGCAGCCCGCTGACGAATTTCCGCCAGAGGACTAGCCACCAGTTCATGTGGTGCTTATCCAAGAGGATGGCCTTGATTTGGGGAACACCGGAGCCGACAAGGTCTAGCGGGTCGACTTTGATGATTTGCCCGATCAGGAAGACAATCACGAGACTGCCGAGGACGTAGGGGATTAACCATACGGGGTGGCTCGCCATCCAGGGATAGATGATTGTTAGTAGTTTCAAGGTTTGGTCAATAATCCAGCGAAAGGCGCCCACCACCAATCCGGTGACCAGGCCGACGAGGATCCCGGCGCCCACGTAATTAAGGAACGGCGCGGTAAACGGCCGGCGGAGGATGTCCGCTGAACGCTTGACGGTAGCCGATTTGCTTGACATAATTTCACGACCTTTAAGATAAAACTGAGTTTTGATAGAGATTAAACGGGGCGACGCACTGTGTGACAACCGGCTGCTTGGCAGTGCAGGCAGGTGGCTGCGAGCTTAATCTTCCCGGTAGGGGTGGTGCGTCTTTGAAAACGGGGACTGCTTGGGCTTGGATGAAAAAGCAAGCGCTCGCCGTGTGCCTGGACGGAGAGTGAGCGGTTTTGTGGTTAAGGAGTTTGCAGTGCTCACAAGGCCTCCATTTCCCCGTTATTTATTATAACGTTAATTATCAAGAGTGTCGCCGTTAATTCGAATCCAAGGTATGCTATGATAGGACATGGTAATTTTAATACACAAGTGGAGGATTAGATATGGAGTTTATTGCCACCCTAGCAGGGTTGCTGTTGCTAACCCAAGTTGTGGCGCACTACTGCCGGCGGATCGAGATTCCCGAGGTAATTGGGCAGATCATCGTAGGGATCCTCGTTGGTCCGGCGGTACTTAATTGGGTGCACCTGAATGCCATGATGAATGAGTTTCAGGAAATTGGGGTAATTATTTTAATGTTTATTGCGGGGCTGGAAAGTGACCTGTCCCAGCTGCGGAAGTATCTCAAGCCGGCCTTCTTCGTGGCAGCAGCCGGAGCGTTGATTCCGGTCTTGGTTATGGCCCCGGCCAGCTATTTCTTTGGTTTTACTAAAACGGAGTCAGTCTTTATCGGGGTCATCTTCGCGGCCACGTCCGTCAGCATTTCCGTGGCGGTCCTGCGGGAGTTTAACCAGTTGAGCAGCCGGGAGGGCGCAACCATCCTCGGTGCCGCGGTAGCAGATGACATTATCGGCGTGATGATGCTGTCGGTCATGATCAGTGTTATTAACGGCGAGGGTGGCAATGCCCACAGTAGCCTGCCCCTCTGGCTGGCGCTGTGCTTGCAGGTCCTGTTCTTTGGGGGCACCTACCTCCTGGTTCGCTGGTTGGCACCATACCTGATGCGGATTAGTGAACATATGCTGACTGAGGCGGCCCCGTCCGTCATGGCAATGATTATTTGCCTGGGGATGGCCGCGATTGCCCATTACGTCGGCCTAAGTGGGGCGGTCGGCTCCTTCTTCGCCGGGATTGCGGTCGCTAATACCCACCGGAAAGAAACGATTGACCGGAGCTTTGAACCGATCGGCTACGCCCTGTTCATTCCTCTGTTCTTCGTCAGCGTTGGTTTGAACATGCGCTTTGACAACATTGAGCGGTCACTGCTGTTCGTGATTGTGATGACTGTTTTGGCCTGCCTGACGAAGCTCGTCGGTTGTGGGGCCGGCGCCCGGCTGGCCGGCTTTAACATGACCAGTTCCTACGTTGTCGGCAGTGGGATGGTCGCCCGGGGAGAAATGGCCCTGATTACGGCCCAGATTGGTTACGAGGCCCACTTGCTGTCGTCGATGTACTATTCTGATGTTATCACCGTGATTATTCTGGCGACGGTCTTAGCACCATTTATTTTGAAGCATTCATTAAAAAAGCTACCCACGGCGCCAGCTGCGGATTAGTTTAGGGGTGAGGCGAAAACGCCGCCTCTTTTTTATTTATGCGAAACGTTATGGTTAGGAACGATAAAATGCTAAAATGGATAGTCATAAAAATTGAGAAAAGAGGGGCTTGAATGGAAGCAGGAGAACAACGGGCGGAGCAAGCGCGGGTGGACCAGGTCGAGCGGGAGATCAAGCGCCAGGTCGCCACGGCTGAACAGGCAGTTGACGAAGCCCACCAGGAAACCCGGGCAGTAGAAAAGAATTATAGCGAAAACGCCTCGATTAACCGCTACGAAGTCGATGATATTGCCGAATCGCGGTCGGAGCTGGAACAGCAACGGCGGCTGGTCTCCCAAGCGGCGGAAAATGAAAACATCATCAAACACCAATTGCGGACCCTGCAAAATCTTCAGGGGTCGCCATACTTTGGTCGGATTGACATCCTTGACCCGGGTGAAGATGAACCGGAACGCTTGTATATCGGGACTGCCTCCCTCATGAACAGCGACCGGACGGACTTTTTGATCTATGATTGGCGGGCGCCCATCTCCGGAGTTTACTATAACGGGACCCTGGGCAAGGTGCAGTACGAGACACCAGCTGGTACACAGTCGACCAAGCTGGTTAAAAAGCGGCAGTTCACCATCAAAAACGGGCGGATCACTAATATGTTCGATACCAATGAAACGGTAGGGGACGAGCTGCTTCAGGCAGCGCTGGGAGCCCAAAATGACCAGTACATGCACAACATCGTGGCAACAATTCAGCAGGAGCAAAATGACATTATCCGCAACACGAGCAGTGACCTCTTGCTGGTGCAAGGGGTTGCTGGTTCCGGGAAAACCTCGGCGATTTTACAACGGATTGCCTACCTGCTTTACCACAGCCGGGCTGACCTGAACGCCGACCAAATCGTTTTATTCAGTCCCAACAACCTCTTTAGCCACTATATCTCAGAGGTCCTGCCAAGCCTGGGAGAGCGGAACATGCGGCAGGTAACGCTGGCGGGCTTTTTGCGGCGCCGCTTTGAGGGGCTGCAAGTGGAAACCCTTTTTGACCGCTATGAAGAACGGCAAAGGGAAGCAACGGCTGCGCACGCGGCGGCTGACTTTCTCGAAAGTGCCACGGTGATGACGGCGGTGCGCGAGTACGTTCACCAGTTGCCGGTTGACCAGGTACAGTTTGCCAACCTGACTTTTAACAGCCAGGTCTTCTTCAGTGCGGACCACATTCGGGAGTTGTACCAGCGCTTGCCGGCCTCTTTGTCGGCAGCTGACCGGCTGGTCCAGCTGAAAAACAAGCTGATTCGTGAACTTCAGCACCGGGTTCGGGAGGAGGCCAAGAAGGATTGGGTTGCCAAGGCCCTTGACGAGTTAGATGTTCAGCAGTTGCATAACCTCTACGGTCAACGGTCTGTCGACGATTTCAAGGACGAAGAGGCCCAATATGCCTACCTGGCCCGTAAACTGGCGAAGCGCCGCCTGCGGGTAGTTGCGGATGCCATCTACAATAACTACTTCATCGACTTTTACAACCAGTATGAACGGTTCCTGCGGCAGGTGGACCTACCACAAACAATTAGCAACCGGGACTGGATCGGGGTGCTTACTGACTACCAAAATGAAATCGAATACCACCGGATTAAGTTGATGCACACTGCGCCCTTATTGTACTTGCGGGATTTAATGACTGGCAGCGGCCAGAACCGCTCCTTCCAATACGTATTTATTGATGAAATGCAGGACTACCCCCTGGCAACCCTGGTCTACCTCCGCCACGCCTTTCCCCGGGCCAAGTTTACCGTGCTCGGCGACAGTGAACAGGCCCTGTTTAAGCCCCTCCAGCTCCCCGGGGCCATGTTGAAGGAACTGCGGACGGTGCTGGATGCCAAACACCCGCAGTTGATTTCTCTTAACCGCAGCTACCGGTCAACCGCGGAAGTTACCGATTTTGCCAAGGCACTGCTGCCGGACGGCGAGCAAATCGTTTCCTTTACTCGGCATGGTGAAAAGCCCCGTTTGCTGGTGCGGTATGACGAGGCCAGCTTTGATCAGGCCCTAGTGGAAACCATCGTCCAACAGCGAGCGGACTACGAAACGGTCGCGGTCCTGACTAAGAACCGGGAGCAGGCCCAGGCAATCTACCGTTTCCTGCACCAGCGTCAACTGGGCGATTTGCACCTGTTAACCGCCCGGGATAGTGACCTGCCAGCGGGAATTCTGGTTTTGCCGGTGTACCTCGCTAAGGGGTTGGAGTTCGACGCGGTCATCGCCGCGGATGTTTCCACCGCCAACCTGCAGAACGTGGATGCTGTCGGGATGGTTTACACGATGGCGACCCGGGCGATGCACAGTCTGACCCTGTTAAGCAAGGGGGCGGTGACGCCAGCAATTAATTCTGCCGCGAGTCAGCAACTGGTGATCGAACATGAATTTACAGATAAATAATAAAACGCTTTCATGATAATGGGCGATATGTTACGCTATCATTAGTGATTTATAAGGAGATGTTCCCGATGGTAAAAGATGAATATACGTTAGTGTTAGTCAAGCCAGATGGTGTTAAGACCCGCCATATCGGTGATATTATTACCCGAATCGAGCGGAAAGGCTACACGATTGAGGCACTCAAGATGATTATCCCAACCGAAGAAAAGCTGCGCCAGCACTATGCTGACAAGGTTGATAAGCCTTTCTTCCCAGAGTTGTTGGAATATATGACGGAAGGCCCGATCGTTGGGATTGTTGTTTCCGGGACTAACGTTGTTCAAGCCATTCACAACATGGCTGGGGCAACTAACCCTGGTGAGGCTGAATGGGGAACAATCCGTGGTGACTACGGCCGGGAATGGCCGGATGGCAACCTGCGGAACATCATTCACACGTCAGATACGGTGGAGAGTGCTAACCATGAAATCGGCATCTGGTTCCCAGAATTTGACATTGAGCAGGCGCGTAAGGCCCATTTGAACGACTAACATCTAATAGTGGGATGGTAATAAAATAAAAGCGAATAACAAGGCCTCCAAAGTTCGGTAAAAGCGAGCTCTGAAGGCCTGTTTTCGCTTACAGGAGCAGGTAAAGTCATAAAGGAGTGAGTGAATTGAATAAGAATACGCAGCGGTGGGCAGCTGCCCTGGTGATTGCGGCGCTGGTCGTGATCGGTGCCTTCGCCTGGTATAGCCAGCGGCGAACCAGTCGCTTTATTCAGTCGACGACCCCAACCCTCTTCTTTCACGGTGGCGGATCTTCTTACCATGCCGAGGAACACATGGTTAACGCCGCTAAGAAGGCGGGGGTTACCAAAACGGTTCTCCGGGCCGACGTTAGCAAGAGCGGCCAGGTAACCCTGCACGGGACAATGCAGCGGCATGCCATTAACCCGATCGTTGAGGTTAACTACCAGAACAACCGCCAGCTCGACTTCCAAAAACATGAGTGGGCTGGAAACGTGGTCCGTGCCCTGCAGCAACGGTACGGAATTAAGAAGGTTAACATGGTAGGTCATTCCCTGGGAAATATTTCGATTATCTATTATGAGTTGCAAAACGGGCGGAATCCCCGGATGCCCCAGCTGCAAAAGCAGGTTGATATTGCGGGGCACTTTGCGGGCTTAAACTTTGCTGGGCTTCCTGCCGCGATTCGCCAACCCCAAGGTCTAAAGTTAGCCAAGGATGGCAAGCCCAATAAGATGAACGCAACTTACCGGGAAATGACTAAGGTCCGGCAGGCTTATCCGCAGGGCCAGGTTGCCGTACTGAATATTGTTGGTGATACTGGACACGGTACTGACGGGACGGTTCCCAACGTGTCATCGCTTAGCCTCAAGTACCTGGTGGCTAGCCGGGCCAAATCATACCAGGTTAAGGTGTTCCACGGTCAAAACGCCCAGCACTCCAAGCTCCACAGCAATCCGGCCGTTGACCGGGCGCTGATTAAGTTCCTTTGGGAAAAATAATAAAACCCGAGTCGCCAGTGAAGTGCCTCATAATTGTTAGACGGTTATAATGCCCTCTAAGTATACAGATGAAATAGAAAATTCATCTTGTACTCGGAGGGCTTTTTCTATGGGAAGAAAATCTAAATATTCAGCGAAAGAAAAGCTATTAATTCTTCGTGAAGTATCT
>SKEM01000152.1_pt1 | contig 53055 bp, 54 predicted proteins | sample 4826731 | NCBI WGS metagenome assembly SKEM01 (sample SAMN11008809, study PRJNA524170) | human gut metagenome | biome: Human fecal sample; material: Feces; isolation source: fecal sample from pouch patient p37 | host: Homo sapiens | place: Israel: Tel-Aviv | collected 2015-07-27 | reverse complement strand
TTTGTGGAGTAGTCAGATATTCGTGGACAATTTTAGCTTTAAAGTCAGGTTTGTATTTAGTCATAAAAAGTGCCTCACAATCGTTAGAACTTTTGTCTAACAATTATGAGGCACTTCAAGCTGCTCGGGTCTTTTTAATTTACTTTCGCTTATGTTCAAAGTACAATGTAGTTACAAGGTAAGACAGGAGGGGAACAACAAATGGCTAATGAGACAAAGGTAACAGCCCTCATGGACCCGGCATTAAAGAGTGAGGCAGAGATGCTCCTCAATGATATGGGGCTTAACTTTTCCGTTTGGATTACAATGGCGACTAAGGCACTGGTTAATGAAAAAAAGATTCCATTTGAAGTAAAAGCAAGTCCTTTTTACAGCAATGAAAATATGAAAACCCTGGAAGAACGCTTTAAAAAATATAAAAAAGGGGCTGCAACCTCCAGTCATAACTTGCTGGAGGATAAGTAATGACTGTCAAATGGGGTGACGAAGCCTGGGCTGAGTATGTTAACTGGCAAAGAGAAGACAAAAAGACGTTGAAACGGATTAATAAGCTAATTAAGTCGATTCAACGCGATGGTTTATTTGAAGGATTAGGAAAACCAGAGCCGCTGAAAGGAAATTTGGCAGGACTATGGTCACGCCGAATTAACGACGTTGATCGATTGGTATATGTTCCAGAAGATAACGGCGCCTTTACAATCATCCAATGCAAGACCCACTATCAAAACGCTAGATTTTAGCGAATAAAAAAGCCATCGGCAGCTAAGCGACGGAACCCTAGACTGATGTTAGATATGACAATCTAGTATATAGTCTTTTTTATTATAAAGAGAACAGTTGTTAATCAAATTTTGCCCGGTGAATCTTCTCAAAGTGTTTCCCGGTATATATTTCCGCATCACTATGCTTGATCGCCCAAGCGGAAATCGTATTAAGTACTGGAATTAGGCTTTCACCTTCCGCCGTCAAAGAATATTCAACCCGAATCGGCATTTCATTATATTGACGACGGTTGATGATGCCAGCTTGCTGTAATTCGTGGAGACTATCCGCTAGGGCGGCGTCCGAAATATCTTCCATCTGCGCCTTTAATTCGCCGTAGCGCATTGAATTAACGTGGCCAAGAATACAGAGAATCCGCGGCTTCCACTTACCGCCAAAAATATCCAAACCATAGTCCAAAGTACAGTAATATTCTTTTGGTATTTTTCGTTGATACATAACTGACCTTCCTCAACAATTTTTTAGTAGCTCAATCGCTTTTGAATTCGTATTAATTTTGATTGTAAACGACTACTATCAGAATTGTAAATTAATTGATCTGAGGAGGAAGTAAAATGGCAGTTAAAGTATATTTGCAAGTAACAATGGTGATTCCAGAGAAGAATCGGGCAGCGGCAGCGAAGGTCTATACAGACTATCGTGAACCGTTTCTCAAGACCATCCCCGGTGCAGAAACCAAGGATTTCTTGATTCGGGATGAGGATGTGCAAGTGCTTCATGGCTTCGATAGTGTTGAACATGCCAAGGCATATCTAAACAGTGAGATGTTTACCCAACACGTCTTTCCCGGCCTAAAGCCAACTTGGACTGAAGATCCGGAAGTACGAATCTACACCGTAGCATAAGAAATAACAGCGACAGCTTTTGAAGGCTGCCGTTTTTATATTGCTTGGTAGACATCAGCAAATTTCCCGTATTTATTATCATAGAGGAATAAATACGGGGTGGGCGAGATGAAAAATAAAATTAGCATTCAGGATGATTTTGTTTTTGGCAGTGTAATGAGTAATAAGCGGCTCTGTCAACGTTTGATTCAATTAATTTTACCCGAGTTAAAGATTGAGCGGATTGAGTTTCCAACAATCCAAAAAGTGGTTCAGGAGAGTCAATTCAGTCACGGTGTCCGCTTTGATGTGTATACGAAGGATCAAAACGGGGTGGTCTACGAGATTGATATGCAGATTCGCCACACCCGCGGTCTACCACAACGGGTCCGTTACTACCAGGGCCGAATCGACAGTGAAATGTTGAAGCACGGGCAAAAATACGCAAGTTTGCGGCGTTCCTACGTGATTTTTATTTGTCCGTTTGACCCCTTTGACCTTGGATTGCACCGGTATGACTTTGCGAATTACTGTCGGCAAGATAAAGCATTGGCGTTAGATGATGGACGGACGGCAATTTTTCTCAATACTAAGGGAATTAAAAATGACGTATCAAAAGGCTTGCGCAATTTCCTTGATTACGTAGATAATAGGGATGTAGACAATGACAAGTATGTCGACGAATTAAAGGGCTACATCCAGAATTTAAGCAAGAATACGGAATGGAGGAATGATTATATGGACAACCGGACCCACATGATGTTCCACGACGAAGACGTTCGTGAAGAAGGGAAGAGAGACGCCATTAGAGGTACAATCGAATTATTACGCCAAGCAGGAATGGCTGAGGCAGAGGTTAAGTCCAAAGTCCAGCAGCAATTCGCCCTAACTGATTCACAGATGCGAGAATTATTTGAGTAAAGTAAGGGGAGCGTGAAGACGCGTAGCTAGTCTTTAGAAAGCACAAAGAGGGCTTCAGAGTTCGGCTTTACCGAGCACTGAAGCCCCTTTGTGTACTGCGCTGTTCGCTTTTTGTTAAAGTAATAGGACTTATGTCACGGCCCTGCTGTTTAAAAAAAGTGCCTCAGCGCAGTAGCTTCTGAGTAACGAGATTAATTAAGCATCTTCGCCAATTGCTGCAATACTGCCTGGTCATCATTAGTTCCAATCGTCTGGCTCGCTGCTGCTTTTACGTTAGCCGGTGCGTTTCCCATGGCATAACTGGTCCCAGCAAGGTCAAACATCTCGAGGTCGTTTTCACCATCGCCAAAGACTACCAGGTCGGCTGGGTCAACCTGCCAACGATTTAACAGCTTTTTCAACCCGTATGACTTATCCATGTGGGGAATAATCAGGTCAATCGCGCCGTTCCCGCTGGCCGTTGCCCGGATAATCCCAGCAAACTTAGTATTAATATCATGAGCAATCGCGCGCATCTTTTTAGCTGGGACGGTCAGGGCAAACTTAAAGATCTTGTCTCCCGTAAAGTCAAATTCATGCACGACCTCTGTCCGGGTATAGAACCTATCCATATTCTGAATAAAGTAGTCCGGCATGGTGTCCTTGACGTAGGCATACTGCCGACCACAGACAATGTAGTTCGTTTGCGGAAGAGTTTCCAGATAGGCGACAATCCTGGTAACATCAGCTGCTTTTAACTGCCCACAAGCAATTTCCTGGTTGCAGTCAACCGTTAGCACACCATTCTCGGCAACAAAGGCCAAGTCGTCCGCAATATCTGGGAAAAGAGACCGCAGGAAGTAATATTGATCACCACTGGCAACGATAAAGCGAATTTCTTGTCGGATCATCCGCTGATAAAGCTGCTTAAAGAGCTGCCGGTCATAGTGGCGATTGGTGGTTAAAAAAGTGCCGTCAATATCAGTAGCAATTGCGCGAATCATTAATATTTCCTCCTCAGTAACGATAGGTTAACCCCATTATAACAAATTGATTTATTCACTTTTAGCATGGTTATGTACAAGTAATAAGTATTTTTCTTTTACTGTGCCAACCACTATAATTTAACTAACAAATAATTAGAAAAGAGGAATTCATTATGGCAAAGACCTTAGTACTTTATTATTCAGCAACTAATACTACCAAAAACATTGCCGAGCAGGTTGCCCAGAAGCTAAACGCGGACATTGCGGAAATTCACGCGGCCCAGCCGTACACCGCTGCCGACCTTAACTGGCACGATTCAAAGAGCCGAACTTCGATTGAACAGCACCAGCACGACAGTCGGGTTGCCGTAAAGGATGACCTTCCTGACATTCAAGACTATGATAATATTGTCATCGGTCATCCAATCTGGTGGGCGATTCCGCCACGGATGATTGCCGACGTGATTGATAAACTCGATTTAAACGGTAAGAACCTCGCCATGTTCGCAACATCAGGTGGATCCACCTATGACCGTTCACAGAGCTTTATCGAACGCTCTGTCCGGGAAAATAATTATGATACCCAGGTCAACCAAGGGGCAATCTTGAACAGTCCCCGGCAGATTGATGCCTGGATTGATCGTCTTAACTTCAATTAGCATGAATCGCCACCAGGAGAGCCGTTCTTCTAGTGGCTTTTCCATAGCTAAAAACTATCTTTTGCTATCAAAAGTAAATATTTAACAATAATCGTTGTTGCAGGTAAGATATTAAGCAAATAAAAATAGAAAAGGAGAAGCCAGTGAAAACAATCAGTAAGGCCGGCTTGGCAGAAATCACCAAGCGGGCATTGAAAAACCAGGACATTTTGCAAAAATTGAACAACAGTGTACCCAGCCAGGAACAAATCCGTCAGGTCTTGACTAGTGTGACGGGACACCCCAATTGACGATTCGGTTGAAATCCGGCTTCCCATCAGGAGCGATTACGGGGCCAACCTAAAGATCGGCAAGAACGTCTTCATTAATAGCGGCGTAATGTTAACTGATTTGGGCGGGATTAGCCTGGCCGATGACGTCCTTGTCGGGCCCAACGTCACCATCATTTCCGTTAACCATCCTTTAAATCCCCACAAGCGTCATGGGGTAGAGCTGAACCCCGTTCATATTGAAGAAAATGCCTGGCTAGGTGCCAACGCCACCATTTTGCCAGGAGTAACCGTCGGCAAGAACGCAATTGTCGCGGCAGGAGCAGTGGTTACTAAGGATGTCCCTGCAAATACCATTGTGGCTGGTATACCAGCACGGGTCATCAAACAACTTGATGAGGAGGAAAGTTAAATGAACAGAATAGTCAAAATATTATTGGCACTGAGCGCCGTGGTTGGTGGAATCTTGACCGCCAGTCAGCCAGTCCACGCAATTACGCACTATGTTCAATTATCCACGCCAACCATTTTCGTCCACGGCTGGGGGAGTAGTTCCCACGCTGAAGAAAAGATGGCGAATGCCGCTCGGAATGCTGGCGTCACCAGGACTATCGTCAAAGCAAACGTGGATAAACAGGGGCGGGTAAGCTTTAACCGGGAAATTCCAGCACACGCAGTTAACCCGATCGTTGAGGTTAACCTCGAAGACAATAAGCTGGCAAATTACCAGAGCGACTACACGGCCGGCTACCACCACGGCGGCACCTATGTTCGGAACGTTGTGCAAGCCCTGCAAAAGCAGCACCACTACCGACAAATCAACCTGGTCGGTCACTCAATGGGAAACCTAGAAATTATCAACTACATCAATGATAATTACGCCAACGCGAACCTGCCGAAGGTTGCCCACCTGGTTGCCATTGCCGGCCACTATAACGGCTTGGTGGGGCAGCGGAGCAGTGAACAGGCAACCATCAACCGTAAAACAGGAGAGCCAAGCAGCATGGACCCGTCTTACCGAGAACTCTTAGGCCTGCGTCAGCACTTTCCAACTGGTACCGCAGTACTGAATATTTATGGCAACCTTGACGACGGCAGCAACTCTGATGGTGACGTTCCCGTCGCCTCTGCACAGTCGCTAAAATACCTGGTTGGCAACCGGGCCAAGTCTTACCAAGAAATTGAGCTGCACGGGAAGAGTGCCCAGCACAGCCGCCTGCATAATAACAACCACCAGGTCGACCAAGCACTGATAAAGTTCCTGTGGGAAAAGTAATCGCTAAACTAAAAACTCGCAAGCCCCGTTGAGCCTGCGAGTTTTTGTATATTTTAAATGACTGGTACAAGAGTGGTACCTATGATATCCATATCAAACATGGAGTGCCTAAAAGCCGTTTCCATCAGCAATGTAGTCGTCAACACCGTCTGGGTTACCGGACCACTTAAACTTATTATACCAGATGGAATGCTTTTCCTGGTCTAGTTCCGCGATTGCTTCCATTTCATCCGCGTCCAATTGGAAGTCAAAGACATCCAGGTTCTCGCGCATCCGGGCAAAGTGGCTGGACTTTGGAATAACAACGAACCCCTGTTGCAGTTCCCAACGCAATTCGACCTGGGCAACGCTCTTGTGGTGCTTGGCCGCAATGTCTTTGATTACCGGCTCGTTCAGCGTCTGCCCATTCCCCAGTGGTGACCAAGCTTCCAGCTGAATCTTTTCCTTTTGGCAGAGCGCCACCGTATCTGGCTGGTGGATCCGGGGATTAAATTCAATTTGGTTGACGGCCGGCTTTACTTCAGCATGGTCGAGTAGGTTAGTAAGGTGGTCAACGTTGAAGTTGCAGACCCCGATTGCCTTGGCCTGACCGTCCCGGTAAATATCCTCCAACGCCCGCCAGCTTTCCAGGTACTTGTCAAAGACTGGCCAGTGAAGGAGGAGTAAGTCTACGTAATCAGTCTGCAGCTTCCCTAATTGTTCGTTAAAGCTCTTGCGCAGCTGATCATAGTCCCCCTGGTCACCATTCCAAATTTTGGTCGTCAGGAAAACGTCTGCCCGCTTGAGATTAGCCTTGTTCATGCCTTCCTGCAGCCCGGCACCCACACCAGTTTCGTTGCCATACTGCTTAGCCGTATCAATCAAGCGGTAGCCATTTTGCAAGGCGGTCGCAACCATTTGTTGAGTTTCATCATTCAGTGATTTCCAGACGCCCAGGCCGACCCGGGGCATCAAAATACCATTATTTAGTTTCACATTCCTTTGTTCATCCATTTTTAACACCTTCTTGTAATCAAGTATAGCATTGAAAAAGGCCTCCCGGTGACTTTTCCGAGAGACCAGTTAGTTCAATCATGGCGAACTAATAAAACCGCCCCAATGGTACTGATTACTGCCAAGACGGCACCAACGTACCCGATCTGGCTAATTGCAATGAAGTTAACACTCAGCGAAGCCAGGAAGGAGCCGACCGTCACCCCCACGTTGGTGCAGATCGGGTTCAGTGACGATGCCAGGTTGATCGCTGCCGGATAATCCTTGTCAGCAACGTTCAAGAACATTACTTGTAAAATTGATCCGGGCATTCCGAGGACTAAACAAATCAGGCACAGCAGGCCCACGCCAGTCCATGAATTGGCAAAACTCACTCCCATTAGCAGGAGGAGCACCAGGCAGGCACCGCTGATCAACGGGAGCTTGCGGATTCCATACCGGCTTGAGATGATCCCGGCACAGGCGTTTCCAATGATAAACATGACGCCGACCAGGCCCAGCAGCCAGTTCAAATCCGTCGTGCTGAAGTGCAGGACGTCAGTGATAATTGGCCGAATGTAGGTGTAGAACGTATACTCCGCGGCCATTAAGGTAACCATCACAACAATGCCGAGGATAATTCGCCGATCCCTGAGCAGCTTAACCTGGTGACCAATTGACCCCTTTGTTTGCGGAGTATGACGGGGGACCAGTACCAGGAGAAAGGCGCCAATAATTAGTGCTAACCCGCTGATAACCGCGAAGCTCACGTGCCAGGAAAAGGCGGAGCTAATCGTTGTTCCCAAGGGAACCCCGATAATCGTCGCCGTACTAAAGCCAGCAAAAACCGTTGCTACCATCATTGACCGTTTTTCGATTGGAGCGATAATGCTGACGTAGACAAGGATCAGCGAAATAATGGCTCCCGCAACACCAGCGGTAATTATCCGGGAAACGAACAGGAGGAAGAGGTTCGGTGCCACCGCCGTCAGTGTATTTCCCAGGAAGAACACGACCATCAGTGTCATTAAAACCTTAAAGCGGTCATATTTTCCCGTAATGGTTGTTAGAATCGGCGTACAAATGGCGTAGGTCAGCGCGTACATTGTAACCAATAGACCAACCGCCGAAAGCGAAGCGTGGTAGCTTTCGGCAATGTTGGAGAGGACCCCAACCACCATAAATTCATTACAGCCAAGCATAAATGCAACCAGCACAAAAACAATACATTGCAAACGATACTTCATATTTAGTTTATCCAATCCCTTCTACAAGCATATTAATGCAGTTTGGTGTGCACGTTTTGTTTGTTGAGAACGGGGACAAAATGGGGAAGCTGCTTTTAAAACCCCGGGGTAAGCAGTTAAATTTACCGTTGATATTATACCATAGCCGTTAGGTAAAACGTTACAATGTTTTTATCTTACCTGGGCACGAACGATCTTGTGGTAAAGCTGCTGGCTTAATACCAGGGAAACGACCAGCAGGAGCAGGCAGAAGGCAAAACCAGTTTGGATTCCCAGGTGGGAAGACTGACAGTGCAGGAAATTATTGACGATGCCGACCACCGCGACAATTAAGGCGGTCCCAAAGGAAGCAGCGATTTGCCGCATGGTATTAAAGGTCGCCACCGCATCAGGAACAATTTCATTTGGCAAGAGTGAGAGGGCCTGCGTCTGCAACGGAATCAGCATTGTTACCAGACCAAATTGCCGGACAGTTTGGAAAATTGTAATCATCAGGATCGTGCTTTGGGCTCCCACAACGGCCTGGAAGGTTGTCCCGATGATGTCAATAATCAGCCCCGCGCCGACTAGCCACTTAATCGGGTAAATATCGTAACAGCGCCCGCTGGTCGTCGAGAGCAAACCAGTTAGAATTGCTCCAGGCAGCACGGTAATCGCTGAAGTAACCGTCCCTTTACCCAGGACGATCTGGATCAGCAGGGGGATCAAAATAGAATTTCCGTACATTGTGGCCGTGATTAACATGTTAATCACCGTTGCCAGGACGAACTGCCTATGGGCAAAAATTTTAAAATTAATTAGCTGGTGGCTGCTATGACGCTGGTTGAGGACAAAGAGCCCTAAGGCCACTAAACCAATCGCAAGATAGCCAACGACGTTAAAGGTCGCCAAGGGATAGCTAGAAACGTTTGACAGTCCCATCAGAAGTGACCACAAGCCAATCGTAATCAGGATTAACCCTGGCAGATTAAACCGGGGTAATTCGTTATGGGGAATATAGGGCAGGAAGAAAAATGACAGTATCAGGGTGATGACCGCGAATGGAATAATTAAGATAAAAAGGTAACGCCAGGAAAGGTAGTTGAGCAAGAAGCCGGAAACGGCCGGACCAAGAATTGGCGCACAGTTAAAGGCAAGACCAATTATTCCCATAATCCGGCCCTTCTTTCCCGGCACGGCATAACGAATTGCCAGGACGTTGACCAATGGCATCATCATTCCAGCCCCGATTGCCTGAATCATTCGGGCAATAACGATGAAGATAAAGGACGTTGCCAGGGCACCGAGAACGGTCCCCAGCAGGAAAACACCGGCGAAAATAATAAAGAGCCGCCGGAATGAAAAACGCTTGATGAGGTATGAGCTGACGGGGATCATCAGCGCGTTCACCAGCATGTAGCCGTTCATAACCCACTGGACGCGACCTTCGGAAATATTAAAAACCTTCATAAAGGTCGGCAGGGCGATGTTCATTAAGGTCGAGCAGAGGAGGCCGAAGAAGGTCCCAAAAACCATAATAATAAGTGCCCGGCTAATTCGTTGATCTTTCATGTGATTTAGTTGTTTTTTCTCCTTTGTTTACAGTAATGCTTTCCCAGTTTAACAATTCAGTGAGGTTTGTCAAACGCAAATTGCCTTGGTCAGCTTTCTTAACCATGCTAAAATTTAGTTATAAGAAACAACAATGGACCGGATTAAAAGAGGAGGGCAATCAATGATTAAGGGATTAGGGATCGACCTAACGGAAATTAGCCGAGTAGGTGAACTCGCAAGCAAGCACCCGCAATTTCTGGATCGAGTCCTGACAACGGCCGAGCAGAAACAGTATCACGGCTTTACTGGGCAACGCGCTCTGGAATACTTGGCAGGGCGGTGGTCATTAAAGGAGTCGTTTGCCAAGGCCTGGGGAACCGGGATTGGCAAAGCGGTCGGCTTTCAGGACGTTGAAATCCTCGACAGCCGGCTTGGTAAACCGGTGGTCACCCGGTCGCCCTTCGCTGGTCGAGTCCATGCCTCGGTCAGCCACACGGGCAGCCTAGTGATGACCGAAATTATACTAGAAACGGATTAACGTAGAAAGCGGCCAGCGAAAATTTCGCTGGCCGCTTCTTAATTTATTTATTATCTGTTTTCCCTTCGTCGGTCTGCGCCGCTTTCTTCTTTGGCTTAATGTAAACCACTTTGAACTTATTGACGTACGCGTTCTGCAAGTCGAGTGGGGTAAAGGAGAAGTTTTCGACTCTAATCGGCTGGCCGACCTTCATGTCGTATTGGCGCTCCAAGAAGAAACCAGTCAGGGTCGTTACTTCGGAATTTTCGAACTGATCAATCTTTGTATTAAAGAAGCGCTCAAAGTCATCAAGCGGCATCTTTCCAGAAACTTCGTAGGTCGGGTTTCCCTTGCTGTCAGGATCCTTCTTTTCAATCATGTCAGAGGTGGCATGGTCAATTTCTTCACCCACCGTTCCGAAAAGTTCTTCATAGATGTCCTTATCAGTTACAATTCCTGAAGTTCCTCCGTATTCGTCCTGAACAACGACAATTGGCACTTGTTTCTTCACCATCGTCTGCAGGACATTGGTAATCGGTTCGTTCTCGTAAACAATCGGGATCCGCCGCATAATCGTCCGAATTGATTGTTGCGGGTTAATCTGGTTTTGCCGCATGATATCATAGGCAAACACGTAACCCAAGATGTGGTCCTTGTCGTTATTCGCTACCACTGGGAAGCGGGTAAACTTCTTCTCAAAGTAGAGTTTAGCCGCGTCCTCAATCGAAGCCTGGATATCAATCACGGCTAGTTGAGTCCGGTCAATCATGATGTCTTCGGCAACCTTATCGTTCATTTCAAAGGCCCGGCGCATAAAGAGAACGTCTTCCTTATCCATTTCCCCAGCCTTTTCAGACTGCTGAGAAAGGGTCATGATTTCGTTTTGCGAATAGGTATCTTCTTCCGGCTGAACATTGTAGCCCAGTAGCTTGGTGATCCACGCCGCGGTTACGGCAAATAACCAAACGAAGGGATAAAAGATCGTGTGGAAGAACTGGATTGGATGAACGATGGCTAACAGAATCTGAACCGGCCGGTCGATTGCCATGTTCTTCGGTACCAAATCGGTGAAAACGGCGTGGAAGAAAGTGAAAATTAGGACCCCGATCACCGGTGCCAGTGGAACCAATACTTCTCGCGGAATCAAGTGGATCTTTAAGAGGAGGTCGGTGATAAACTGGTCACCAATCCACCCCAAGACCAGAGACGTCATGGTAACCCCAACCTGGGCAGTCGATAAGTATTCGTTTAGGTTGTTGACCATGTGCTCGGCGCGCTTAACCTTCCGTGTCTGGCGAAGCTCTTGCAGCTCACTCGGCCGTACTTTAACCACGGAATATTCCAGCAGGGTAAAGAGGGCCGCCAGTAACAAAATTAAAATAATTACCAGTAATCTGAACCAATAAGATGACCATAGTGCATCCATAACTTACAAAATCACCTAATCTTTCATTGATGTTTAGTCCTATTGTATCAATTTCCCATTTGACTGACCAACTATTTAGTAAAAAAGTGCGGTAAAATTATGATAAGCAGACTCAGTGAGGGTGAGGTTATCAATGGAAAATAAGCAACAAACGGAAATAAAACAGGGAACCCGCTTAAAAGAAATTATCACAGTGATGCGCAAGTATCACTTTATTTCGAATTTTTACCATCAAAGGGACCCGGAGGCGATTTGCAACGCGTTGCAAGAATTAGGGCCAACCTTCATTAAGCTGGGGCAAATCCTTTCGACCCGGCCCGACCTAGTGTCCACCGATTACGTACAGGCGCTCCGGAAACTCCAAGATCAGGTCAAGGCCGACCCGTTTACGAGCGTTGAACAAACTTTTGAAGAGGCCAGCGGCAAACAAATCGCCCAGGTGTTCAAGAGTTTTGATCCAGAACCATTTGCCTCTGCTTCCATCGGCCAAGTTCATCGCGCAGTCCTTTTAGACGGCACTCCGGTAGTGGTCAAGGTTCAGCACCCAACCGTCACTCAGTTGGTAAACACTGACCTCGCCTTGCTCCGCCGAGCAGTTAAAATGGTGAAGTACGTGCCTGCCAATACGGCGGTCGTTGACTTAGACCGCACACTGGATGAAGTCAGCACCTCCCTCCTCAGTGAAATCGACACCCTCCACGAGGCTAAAAACGGGGAAGAGTTTTACCGCCTCAATAATGGGCAGGGAATTTTTGTGGTTCCTAAGGTTTATCTCAAATACTGTGCTCCACGAATTCTGGTCAACCAGGCAATGACCGGGAAGAGTATTCGTGAGCTGTTTGATGCGTCAAGTGCCGCGGAACAAGAACGCAACCGAGCGCTTGCGACGGCTCTGGTCCGTAACTTTATGAAGCAGGTGTTCGTTGATCACTTTTTCCATGCCGACCCTCATCCCGGAAATATTCTGTTTACGACAGCTCCGGGGGATCAGCTAGAAACCAGTAGGGAATTCACGCATTCATTTAAGCACGTGGAGCTAGCCTACCAGGAGCAAACGCCGCTCCCGCCTTACCGGTTGACTTACCTAGACTTCGGGATGATGGGACGCCTTACACCCGTCATGGCTGACGGCATTGCCGAGGTGGTTTTAGCACTAACCAGCAAGGACCAGCACCGAATTGCCCAGGCGGTCCTCGGAATTTGCAACCAAACAGGTGAGTTAGACCAGCAACGTTTCAGCAGAGAATTGAGCAACTTTATGCGTCCGTACCTGGCCGAGGGCTTGGGCCAAATCGACTTCTCCAACATGCTCTACCGCATCATCCAGCTCTGCGAAGATAATAACCTGCAGATCAAGCCAGAGGTGACGATGCTGATCAAGGCTTTTGGAACGCTCGAGTCAACGGTTGCCCATCTGGATCCGGACATTTCAATGATGGCGGTGGCCCGGCCGTTTGGTTTATCCTACCTCAAGCGTAAACTCAAAGCGCGTGATCTTGCCGATGATAGTCTATTTAAACTGTGGTCCGTTCTGGAATCGGCAGGCCAGCTGCCAGAACGACTCGACACCGCATTGGACAACTTTAACAACGGCGACATTGAAGTCAAGTTACGCTATGAGGGGCAGAAGCACTTGCTGAAACAGGTAGAACGGGTTGCTAACCGGCTGCTGGTTGTTATCGTATTAGCGGCAGTGATTCTTGGCTCTTCGCTGTTGGTCGAAAGCAGTACCCGCCACCCTCACATTTATCATCTCGGGGTCTTTGGCTATGCCATTTCGCTAGGAGTTATCGCCATACTGGTCGTAAGTGAACTCTGGCATCGCTTTAAGCACTGGCGCAATAGTAAGAAGTGAGTTTAAATGGGTACGCTGATTATTTTACTAATTTTAACTAGCCTGGTCGCGCTTCTGTGGACTTTCACGATTTACCTTATTCTGATTCGCCGGGTTAAAAACCGGGCCCGTAGTTTAGCCTATAACCGTTGGACTGCGATTATGATGAGCCTTAATATGCTAGTGTGCTTACCAGGATTGTGGAGCCTACCACTAGCACGGCTACCCAAGCTAGGGCAACAGCTATGGCTGCTGGTGATAACCACTGATAGCCTGGCAACTGCCGGTCTGATCATGATGGGCCTATCTGTACTTCTCCTGCGGGTCTGGCCCCATCCACGGGCAACAGACTACCTGGTCGTCTTGGGGGCGGGGCTAACTAAAGGACAGGTCCCACCGGTCCTCGCCGCGCGTTTGGATTCGGCGTACCGCTTTTGGAAGGTCCATCCTGAAACAGTGGTTATCGTCAGTGGCGGCGACGTCCATGGTGACCAGGTAACGCAAGCGCGGGCAATGGCCGACTACCTACAACGGCTCGGCGTCGTTGCAACGAAGATCCTGCTAGAATCCCAGGCCCGCAACACCTGGCAAAACCTGGTAAACAGTCGTAAATTGATTGCCCAGCATTGGCATAGGGAAGGGAAGCCACGAGTAACAGTGGTCACAAGTTCCTTTCATGTTCCACGGGCAATGCTATACACCCACCGCTTAGGTCTGAACTGGCACTTCCTTTCCGCACCAACTCCTTGGCCTTACCTCCCATTGAACCTGGTGCGGGACTATCTGGGAATTATCCGTGACCATCGCCGCTTTGCTGGCGCCGTCTTGCTAGTGATATTAATATTAGAGGAAAGTTTACTGTTGAAATAGAGAGTGGGACAGAACTAGCTTGTCTAGTTCGTCGTCCCACCTCCGCAAGGATGGCTACGCCGCGCAGCAAGCCTATTTGGGGTTGGTCAAATGCTGATTTATCAGCGTTTGAACTGCCAGCCAGCTACTGCGCTGAGGCATTACTAACTTTAAAATATTAAAGAGGTTGAGTTAATTCCCAGCCTCTTTATCATAACCCTACTTATTCTCGTAAACAGCAATCTCTACCAGGTTATTATCCGGGTCGTGAACGTAAACCGAAGTCATGGCGCCCTCGGAGCCGTGCTTTTCAACTGGACCGGCCACAATGTCGACGAAGTAGCTCTTGAGGTGGTGAAGGATGTCCTCCAGCTGATCACCAGCCACGATACAGAAGTCGGCGGCCCCGGTGGTTAAGTGGGGCGCCTTTAGCTCCGTTTGCCGGTCACTTTTTTGCAGGCGGATTAACTGGTGACCACACCGCAAAGTCACCAGCTGATCGTTACTCTGCTGGTCCAGCACCGGCATGTCAAAGACCTCGTGGTAGAACCGGGTCGACTCTTCCAGGTCACTGACAGTCAATACAATATGGTCAATTCTGCGCATTTTCATATTCAAATCATTCCTCTTTTCCTGCTCAATATTATATGATGGTAGTTGGTCTAATCGCAACTGCTTTAAAACCAACGAAAGGAGCCCTCGTAAGTGACTAATAAGCAAGTAAGTACTATTCCAGCGCAAGTAGAAGTGCGGGGTTGGCGTGTTCATAATCTCAAAAACATCGACGTCGACATTCCCCTCCACAAGTTCGTTGCCATTTCTGGTCTTTCGGGATCCGGAAAGAGTTCACTAGCGATGGGAATCCTGTATGAGGAAGGCTCCCGGCGCTACCTGGAAGCACTCTCAACCTACACCCGCCGGCGAATCAAACTTGGTGCTCAGGCCGAAGTTACCAGTGTCAAACATATTCCATCCGCTTTGGCACTGCGGCAGCGGCCGAGTATCCCCTCAGAGCGGGCCACAGTGGGAACCATGAGTGAAATGTTTAACGTCATCCGCCTGATTTTCTCCCGACTGGGGTCACCAGTCTGTCCTAATGGTCACCGGTTAAAACCCAGTTTGACAATTGCGGAAGCTATGAGTAAGAGTGGTGAAGAGATGGGGCGGTTGACCTGTCCGGTCTGTGGTGTTCAGTTCAGCGCCTATAGTGCGGAGGACTTTGCCTTTAACTCTGCTGGCGCCTGCGATAATTGTCAGGGGACTGGGAAAGTCCGGCAAATCGACGAAAGCAAGTTAATCGGTGATCCCACGTTAACGCTGGCTGAGGGTGCCGTGGCCGCCTGGCACCTGCCCGGCAGGAATTTCATGCCAAACGTTGCTGAGCAGGCCGGGGTCCGGATTGATGTTCCCTACAAGGACCTGACGGATAAGGAAAAGGATTTTGTCCTCAATGGTCCGGCCAAGAAGTTTAAGATGGACTTTCGTTCCGGCACCGGCCGGGTCTTTCATGACTTTAACGCCCTCTATGAAAACGCCCATGAGGCGGTGCTGCGTTCTGCCCAGACGAGCAAGAGTGAACGCTCGCAAAAACGGATCAGTGAATTTTTCAGCTACTCCACCTGTCCGGTCTGTCACGGCACCCGGCTTAAACCAGAATTGCTCAAGCAGGAAGCGGGCGGGCTAAACATTGCCCAGGTGACCGACCTAACACTGGGTGAACTCAGCGGCTGGAAGAAGGCGGTCCTCAAGACACTGCCGGATGACATGCTGACGATGGCCGGGTCACTGTTTAAGGAATTCGATGACAACCTGCGGCCCCTGTTAGAGCTTGGCCTGGACTACCTGACCCTGTCCCGGAATGGTAATACCCTTTCAACGGGGGAACTACAACGCATCCAGCTCGCCCGGACACTGCGCACCCAGACGACCGGAGTCCTTTACATCCTCGACGAACCGTCAATTGGTCTGCACCCCGACAACATCAAGGGGTTGCTCGGAGTCTTCCATGAACTGGTTGCCCAGGGCAATTCGCTGGTAGTAGTTGACCATAATGTGGACATCATCCGGGAAGCCGACTGGATTATCGAAATCGGCCCCGGCTCTGGTGAGGAGGGCGGCCAGGTGCTTAACAGCGGCAGCCCGCAGACAATTGCGGCTGACCCGAATTCTAACATCGGCCCCTATTTGAATGGAACGGCAAAGTTACTCGCTCGGACCCGCCAACCGGTGCCAGCTAAGAAGTCAATTAATTTCACCGTCGCTGACTACTACAACATCAAAAAGATTACGGGGCAGCTCCCGGTGGGCCGGCTGAGTGCCATCACAGGCTTCTCCGGAGCCGGGAAAACCAGCCTGATTCTCGACAGCCTGGTTCCAGCAATTACGGACCAGGCTACTGGCCGTCCCCTACTAAAGCAGGTCAAGTCGCTGACGACACCGCTCAAAAACGTGGTAAGTGTCGACGCGGCACCAATCGGCAAGACAACCCGGTCAACCGTCGCCACCTACACCAGCATTATGAATAACCTGCGAAAGCTCTTTGCAGCCCAGCCACTGGCTAAGGAACGGCACTACACCGCCAGCTACTTTTCCTACAATAATAAGCAGGGGGCTTGTCCAACCTGCGGCGGAACCGGCGTGGTAACCCTTGACATCCAGTTCTTGCCAGACATGCAGCAAACCTGCCCAAGCTGTGAGGGAGCTCGTTACCGGCAGGAGATTCAGGAGGTCAAGTGGCACGGTTATTCGATCGTTGACCTTCTCAAACTTGATGTTCGCACGGCACTCGGGGTCTTTACTTCGGAACCGAAAATTGAACACGAATTGCAGCTGCTGGATGAAGTTGGCCTGGCCTACCTTCATCTTGGGGAAAGTACACCGTCGCTCTCGGGTGGGGAGGCCCAGCGGCTGAAACTGGTTAAGCACCTCAACCGGCGGCAAAGTACGACCCTCTTTGTCTTTGATGAACCGACGATTGGCCTCCACCCGCTGGACGTCAAGACGCTTTTGGGAGTCATGCAACAATTGCTGGACCGTGGTGCCACCATTCTCACTATTACCCACGACCTAAACCTAATCGTCAACGCAGACTACCTAATGGACTTAGGCCCGCGGGGCGGCAAGAATGGGGGCCGCGTAGTTGCTACCGGGACACCCCAAGAGCTGGTTAAGAAGCCAACCAGCCTGACGACCCAGTACCTAGCAGATTACGTTCACAGATTTGAATAATAGTAAATGAAAAGCATCTCGACTGACAAGGCAGCTGAGATGCTTTTCACTTACTTTTGATAATGCTGGGTCAAATATTCTTTCATCCCTTGTGGCGCGTGACCGGTAATATGTTGGAAGTCGTTAGTGACCTCATCCATCAAGCCCAGAGCAGCGGCACGGTACATTGATGCCAACTCATCGCCATCCCCCTCGGACCGGTAAATATCGGCAAATTCCTGCAGGGTAACCGGTGCATAGCCGATTTGCTCGCCGGTCACTTGGGACATAATGGAACTCAATTCTACCATGTTATAGTTTTGCTTCATCGTCAGCAGGTAGTTCTGCCCGCGATCACGCAGGTATGGTTTCACAGCGATGTTAGCCATGGCTTCCGCACTATCTTCCCGACTGATAAAGGACATTGCCTGGTCGCCGATGGGATAGATGACGTTATGCCGCGCAATCAGTTCCGGCAGGTAGGGTACCAACGGATCCGCATATAACGCATTTTTAACCACCGCATAGTTTAAACCGCTGCCGGCCAGTCGGGCTGGCAAGTAGGCATAATAGCTCGCCATCTGGAAGGGGTTATTATACTGGTCAGCGATAAAACTCATTGCCACAATAGTTGAAACATTGGCCCGATGCATGGCTTCGAGGGTGTTTTCAAACTCGGCAATCCGTTGTTGGACCTGGTAGGTGAGGCTGGGCACGTAAACCAGGACGTCAACTCCAGTCATTGCCGCAGTCATGCTGTCAACAGCGGCATAGTCCAAGGCAACCACGTCATAGCCAGCGGCTTGCAGGGCGGTGGCCTTTTCAATTCTATGAACACCCAAGCGGATATCGGCTTGGGGGACTAACTTACGAAGTTCGGTGACAATCATTCCGCCAAGGTGGCCGGTCGCACCGGTAACTAAATACTTCATTGAGAATTCTCCTTTCGCTGCTGTGCTTCTTTCTGAGCCTGCTTTACGAGAATGCTGTCTAGCACATCCTGCAGTGAAATGCCTGCTAATTTGGCCTGGGCAGCAGTTTCCGCCTGCTGGTAATATTCAGCCAGCGTAGCTTGAATATTACCCCCCACGATGCACTCGGGAGCAGTCTTTTCATCAATTGCAAAAAGGTGCCGGTCGGGTCCCTCAACAGCTAAATAAATATCATACAGTGAAATTTCATCAGCGGGCCGGGCTAAACGGGGGTCCGCAAATCCTGGGACCGTTTCAATAGGGCCGCCCTTACGGAGGGCGCTCATTAGCCGGCGAACCACTACCGGTGAAGTCTCGACGCTACCGGCAATATTTTCGCTCGTCAGCGGAACTTTTCCACGGTAAATCTGCAAGAAAGCCAAGATATGAATACTATCGCTTAGACGGGTTGAAACGCGCATTTTGATCCTCCTCTCTAAATTAAGAATCGTGCTTTGCTAGGGCCGCGCGCCACTTATGGGTAAGGCCCCATTCAAGCAAGCGCAGGAACCCCGCACAAACTAGGGTCAAGGCCATTGTCAAAAACGTTCCCCACAGAATGGGAGCGAGCTGCTGCCCCTGCAAGCCCTCAAACAGGAGTTGACCTAAGCCGCCCGCGTTAATGGTGGCCGCAATGGTTGCCATTGCCATCGTGGAAGCCAACGCCACCTGCAAGCCACTAAAAATTGCCGGCAATGCCAGGGGGAGCTGAACCTTATAGAATACCTGTTGGCGGGTCATCCCCATCCCCGTAGCTACTTCGATCAACTGGGGATCGATTTCTTGCAGGGCAGTGATGAAGGAACGGAGCAGGACGTACTCAGCGTAAATGGTCAAAACGATGATTGCGGTCCGCATCCCTAATCCGGAAAGCGGCAGGAGCAGGGCAAAAAAGGCGAAGCTAGGGATTGAGTACAAGAGGGAAAAGAAATAGACCAAACTATTCAGCCAGTTGCGCCGGCGGAGAAATAGCAGGGTAATGACAAGGGCCAGCACCAACGCAATTCCAAGCGAGCTAAGAACCATGAGGGCGTGTTGCTGGCTGTCCGTGATCATCGTTGTCCAATTTTCATTCCAATACTCAATCATCTTGCTGGCCCCACAGTTCTTGGTTTTGGCGGACGGTTCCCAGTAGCTTTTTAACAAACGGCGTCGCGGGCTGGCGGACAATTTCCGCTGGTGTGGCAAACTGCTCAATTCGTCCTTCGTGCATCACCATGACCCGGCTCCCCAAGTAGAGAGCCTCGTTAATATCATGGGTCACAAACATAAAGGTCTTGTCGGCTAACGATTCATGAATTCGCTTAATCTCGTGCTGCAGCTCCTCCCGGGTAAGGGCGTCTAACGCGCCAAAGGGTTCATCAAACAACACATAGGGCGGGTTGGCGACTAGGGCCCGGGCCACCCCGACCCGTTGCTGCTGGCCACCGGATAATTGGCTGGGGTACCGAGTAGCATACTCCCTGGGATTAAGCTGGACCAGCTGTAACAATTCACGAACCCGCTGGCTGGTCTGCTCCTTGTTCCAGTGCAACAGCTGGGCCACCACCGCGATATTTTGCGCAATGGTCATGTGAGGGAAGAGGCCGATTTGCTGGACCACGTAGCCCATATGGCGGCGCAGCTGAACCAGGTCTAGCTCACTGAGCGGCCGCCCGTCAATGGTAATTTCACCCGCACTCGGCTGTAACAGGCCATTCACCATTTTAAGGGTCGTGGTCTTTCCCGAGCCAGAAGTCCCCAGGATAGTAATAAACTCACCCTGGCTAATCGTAAAGCTCAGGTCAGGAATAACCAGGTCATCGCCAAACCGCTTTTGAACGTGTTTAAATTGAATAGCTGCTTTTGTCATGTTTCCGAACCTTTCTGATTAAGAAGTCGAAGCCGAGCATTGCCCCCAGCGAGAGGGCCGCGACACTAACGGCACCAATTACGATATAGGTCATATCGTACAACCCCAGGCCCGTAAAAATTAACGTTCCTAGGCCGCCAGCCCCAATATAGGTCGCCAGGGTTGCACTGGCGATAATTTCAACGATTGCCAGCTTGATTCCGTTAAGGACGTAGGGGAGGGCCAGGGGAATTTCAATTTGCCGACGCAGTTGCCGGGAAGTCATCCCGAGGGCCGTTCCGACCTCCTTGTACAGGGGACTGACCTCGTTGAAGCCCAGAATGGTGTTAATTAGCAACGGCGGCAGGGCTAACACGACCAGAGCAATTAAAGCGGGGACCATCCCGGTACCGATAACGGGAATCAGTAAAAATAGCAGGGCCAGGCTAGGAATTATACGTAGCACTTGCGCAAAGGCAACGCAGAAACTAGCCACCGGTTTTAACCGCGAGCCTAAGTACCCCAACGGTAAAGCAATCACCATGGAGATTGCTAGGGTCACCAGCGTGAGGAAGAGGTGCTGACCAACGTACTGCCAGTATTGGCCACTATTTGATTGAAAATATTGAACCACCTGTGAAAACAAAGAATCACTCCTCACCGCTATTTGACATTATGCTCGTACCAGTTTTTGGCAACGGTTTTGTAGTTTTGCCCATCGACATTCACCTTTCGATTGAGGGTCGTTAACTGCTTAGTCGTCAGTTTAGCATCAACCTTGTTCAAGGCCCGGGCCATCTTTGGGTGGCTCTTAGCCGCCTTTTGGTTTGCCACGGGAACCAGGTTGTAAGGGGGCCAAATGTTTTTGTTGTCCTTGATGAGGGTGAACTTCCCGGTTGCCAGCTGACCATCAGTCGTTGAAACTGGAGCGGCGTCGGCCTTTCCCTGTTCCATAATCTTGTAGAGCAGGTTCACGTCGTAGTCCTTAATCGATTTGAAATCGAACTTGCCGTACGCCTTATTCATCGCTGGGAGCGCATCGGCCCGCTTTTCAAATTCCCCCTGCGAAGCAAAGCGAATTTTATCAGCTTTCTTTTGTAGCTGGCTCAAATCTCTAATGTGGTCCCTTTTGGCGACCTTGGTAGGCATAGCGATTCCTTGACGATTATCGCCGGGAGCATAGTCGAAGGTTGTCAGACCATCCTTTTGAACCCCTTGATGGGCAATCTTGGCAATTTCACTGGCGCTCTTGCCGCTGGCCCGCTTTTTGAGGTAGGCTTCAACGATTGTCCCAGTATAGTCAGGGTAAACGTCGACCTGGCCCTTTTGGGTTGCTTGGAAGATGACATTGTTGGCAATGTTAGGCTTCCGTGTAACTTTATAACCTTCATGTTCGAGGGCGAGGGCGTAAATTTCACTAACGGTCTTACTCTCGGAAACATTCTTCGAGCCGACAATGATCGGTTTGTTGCTAGCAGCGCTAGCGACGCTTGGAACAGCCGTCCCCAAAATAAGGACCGTTGCAGCCACTAGGGATGTAATCAGTGCTTGTTTAACTTTCATCGCGCATTCTCCTTGTAACTTTTATAGTTTCAAATTGCCTATATCGTAACATAGTGTTGGCCAGCTGTCGAGGCAGCCGCCCAATTAATTTTTGAAATGAGCAGAGAAAAGGTATAATAAGGGACAGCATAAGCAATAAAGGAGCGGCAACAGAACTATGAAATTCATCTCTTGGAACATCGACTCAATCAACGCAGCCTTAACTGGAACTTCGACTCGGGCGGGGGAGACCCGGGCCGTCCTCAAAAAGATTTCGGCACTGGAACCGGACGCCGTGGCAATTCAAGAAACTAAATTGTCAAAAAACGGCCCCACCAAAAAGCACCTGCAAGTCCTCGCTGACCTTTTCCCGGGATACCAGATTGCCTGGCGCAGTTCGGTCGAACCGGCACGGAAGGGCTATGCTGGTACTATGTATCTCTACCGAGACCAATACCAGCCAACGGTTACTTATCCGCAAATTGGGGCCCCGGAGCCGATGGATAGTGAAGGCCGGATCATTACCTTGGAATTCCATGACTTTTTCTTAACTGAGGTTTACACGCCCAACTCTGGGAATGGTCTAAAGCGGCTAGCAGACCGGGAGCAGTGGGACGACTGTTACCGCGATTATCTGCACCAGCTTGATGAGCAGAAACCAGTAATTGCCAGCGGCGACTTTAACGTGGCTCACGAGGAAATTGATTTGGCCCACCCGGCAAACAATCACCATTCCGCTGGTTTTACCGATGAGGAACGGTCACACTTCGGCCAGCTGCTCGCTGCTGGCTTTACCGATAGTTTCCGCTTCTTGCATCCCGAAGAGGCGGGAGCGTACTCATGGTGGGCCCAGCGAGTATTAACCAGTAAGCAGAACAACTCTGGTTGGCGGATCGACTACTGGTTAGTCAGCAACCGGCTGGCCGATAGAGTTAGCTCTTCATCTATGATCGATAGTGGTGAGCGGCGTGACCATACCCCGATTATGTTAGAAATTGACCTGTAACTTTAAACAAAATCGAGAGTGAGAAAAAACGGCTAAAATCGGCTGGCAAGCTGATTTTAGCCGTTTGTCTTCGAACCTCCGCAAGGATGGCTAGGTTGGTCAAATGCTGATTGATCAGCGTTTGAACTGCCAGCCAGCTACTGCGCTGAGGCATTACTAACTTTAAAATATTAAAGAGGTTGAGTTAATTCCCAGCCTCTTTTATTATGCTGCCGGCTGTTTAGCAGCCCGGTCGTGGTTAATGAGTTTTTTAATCAGGACATACATAGCAATTACCACGACAATCGCCACTGCAGCCCCGATTAGCTTGTGACTGTTGCCCTGGAAAAGCGCGTCGCCCCCAAAGGCATAGATAAATGACGTTGGGGCCATGCCGACAGTCACCATCGCCAGGTAACGGAAGCGGTTGATGTTGAGCTGGGCCCCGGCATAATTAACCAAGATGCTAGGAATCACCGGAACCATGAAACCGATCGTCAGTCCAATCAGGGGGTGCTTTTGGTGCATTAACGCGGCTAGCAGCTTGGACTTTCGGGTACGTTTGGAAAGGTCCACCTCGCGGATAATGCTCATCACGCCGCAGTTTCCCAAAATGTTCCCCAGCCAATTAATCAAAAAACCGACGACAGGACCATAGCACAAGCCGGCTAATATACAAATCAGCGAGTTAGACATGCCAGGAATCGCGTTGAATGTGGCAATCAACGCCAGCAACAGTAACATGTCCTTAATCCCGTGGCTGCGTATCAGGTGCATTAACACGATTCGGTTATGGTCATTCATGTGCAGCAAGAGGTTGATCTCCGGCTGATAATCACGGTAGATAAAATAAATTAGGATAGCTGAAATTATGATCCCGCCTAGAATTAGCAGGGTCTTATTAAGTTTTCTTTTCATCATCAATACTCCTGAGGGATGGTTAGGCCAGCCTGCGCAAAGAGCTGCCTGAGGGTCTGCCGCAACAGGGGGTCATGGGCGTAAATATAGGTCCCGTACACACCCCGCTTAAACAACACGTTAAGGGAATTCATAATCATTCTCTTTTCCAGCTTGGTAATCATTGTCGGGTCTGTCAAGTCGGCCCGCTTTTTGAATGCCTCACTGTCTGTATACTTGTCCAGGTTGACCCGTAAACGGCGACTGCCTGGCACTTGGCTGATCGGTGGCCCGATAATAATGCCGGTATAGTTGAGGTCAAAGCCCTGGCAGGTATAGATCGACCCGACTTCGTCAATCGTTTGAGGAAGTTCCGCCCAGGGAGTAACCGTATAGTTATACTGATCCCAAGGCATCTTAAAGCGCCCCTCGCAAATATAGTGTTTACCGCCATCCAGGGTGGACGGGTAGCCAGAGGTTGACAGGATTCGGGACAAGCCTACCTCCCGGTTACGGCGGACGATTGCCTGACGCATTGCTTCCGCATCATCATAAACCCGGAAGTCATAATGGTGGCGTGCGTTTTCCGGCAGAGCTTCCAGGCGGTAGTCACTCGTAAAGTGGTTAAACCACTGCACTAATTCTGGACTCGCCGTCATCCGAAACATCCGCTGAAGCTGGTATTCCCGGTGCGGGTACTGGTCGGTAATGGCCCGGAGACGTTCAGGAGTCCAGAGGCTCTTCATCCGGAGTACCTGGTACTGATCAAAGACGAGCACAACCACCTTAGCCCGCTTGATAATCTCCACCAGCTGGTTATCGTGGTAAAAGTTGTTGTAATGGTCGGCCTTGGAAAGGAGCAGGTGGGCTTCGTCGATCACCGCCACGTCAATTGTCTGTCCCCGCTTATCGAGCTGGTTGATGAGGGAAGTTGGCCGGGCAAAATCCTTTTTAAATAGTTCGGGCCGGGTTCCCGCGATTTCCCGGTAAACCTTCAAGATTTCCGGATGGTTGACCAAAAAGTAGTTCGTCGTTCCATAGAAAGGGGAGGCGTGATTATGCCGCGCTGCTCGCTGCAGCCGGGCAAATAGCTGGGAGAGCACCACGCTCTTGCCGGTCCCCGCGTCCCCGTAAATCGTATAAACTGCGGGAAACGCACCCGTAATGTGTTGACCAGCAAAGGCGAGAATATCCTCGACCAGTTTTTCCTGCTCTGGTGTTAATTTTTTCAGCGGCGAAAGCTTTTCTACCGCGGCATTTGTAGTTTTCCCCATTGTGACAACGACACCCCCATTAACATCTTTATTCCTCATTTATGGTATCGAAGTCCAGGCAGTTCGTCAATTTTCACGGGCTTTATTTTCGCGGGCTTGTGAAAAGTGTTAAAATATTAAGAAACGAATAATTACTAATATAAATAATCAATAATTATTAAAGGAGTGGCGGCAAATGAATCGGCATCCAGATTTCTTACTAAACGAAGTGAATGAGCCCCAAGACATCAAGGGAATGTCACTTGATGAATTAAAGCAGCTGGCAAGCGAAATGCGTCAGCTAGTCTTGGAACGGGATTCCGCAATTGGCGGTCACGTCGGGCCCAACCTCGGGGCGATGGAACTGACCATTGCCTACCATTACGTCTTTAATTCTCCTCACGACAAGGTAATCTGGGATGTCTCCCACCAGAGTTACCCGCATAAGATGCTGACGGGGCGCAAGCTCGGCTTCCTTGACCCAGATCATTACGAGGACATTTCTGGTTTTACTTCGCCCGAAGAGAGCAACCATGACTTTTTTGAAATCGGCCACACCTCAACTTCGATTGCATTGGCAGTGGGGATGGCGCAGGCCCGGGGCTTGCTGAAAACCGGCTCCAAGGATAACATCGTCGCGGTCATTGGCGACGGATCGCTCAGCGGGGGCTTGGCTTTCGAGGGCTTGAACAACGCCGCAAAGCTCAATTCTAACCTCATCATCGTGGTTAACGATAACCAGATGTCGATTGATGAAAACCAGGGCGGCTTGTACCAGGGGCTGAAAGAACTCCGGGACAGCGATGACCAGGCTGCTAACAATATCTTTAAGTTCATGGGGTTGGACTACCGGTACGTCAAGGACGGTAACGACCTCCGCGCAATGATTGAGGCCTTCAAAGCCGTTAAGGACATTGACCACCCAATCGTTCTCCACGTTAATACGCTCAAGGGAAAGGGCTATGAACCGGCCGTAGAAGCCAAAATGACCTACCATTGGCGGGCACCATTTGACCTTAAAACTGGCCGGGACAAGCAAGCCGCAAACGGCGAGTCTTATAGTGCGGCCATCTTAGCCGAGCTGGATAAGCAAATCGCTGCCGGAGAACCAGTAGTGGCTATGAATGCTGCTATTCCGGGTGTTTTTGATCTCAAAGAATTCCAAAAGAAGCATCCCGACCGCTACTTTGACACGGGAATTGCCGAGCAAGAATGTATCAGCTCAGCCGTCGCAATGGCAGTTGCTGGCGCGCGGCCCGTCGTCTTTCAAAACAGCACTTTCCTGCAGCGGGCTTACGACCAGCTAATCCACGACATGGCCCTCAATGATGCGCCCGTCGTGATGATTGTCCGGGGCGGTGCGATTGCGACTGAGTCAGCCGCACACCAGGGGTCCTTTGATATCTCAATGATCAGCGACCTGCCGAATATTGAGTACCTGGCACCAACAAACGTGGAAGAGTTGATTTCCATGCTCCGGTGGGCTATCAAGCAGACCGACCAGCCGGTAGTCATTCGCCAGCCAGAAAAGCCGTTATTGCATGGCCGGGCCACGCAGGATGATTACAGCAACATTCAATACGACATTGCACACCAGGGAAGCGAAGTCGCTATTATGGCCGTTGGTGATTTTTGGAAATTAGGGGAGGATGTCCGCGCCGAACTAAAGGCAAAGCTCAACATTGATGCCACGTTGATCAATCCTAAGTCGGTCACGGGGATTGACCCAGAAGTTCTCCACCACTTGGCCGAAAATCACGATGTCGTTGTGACCCTGGAGGACGGCAACCTCAGCGGGGGCTTTGGAGAAACGATTGACCGTTACTACGGGCCAAAGTCAATGAAGGTCTTAAACTTCGGTGCCCCACGGGAATTTGCTGATAACGTACCGTTAGACGTCCTGTACGAATGGTACCACCTGACGCCAAAGCAGATCGTCGACGACGTTGAAAAGGTCCTCCACGCCCTTTAAGCACCACTAACTCGGTAAGAAGCAAAATTCTTACCGAGTTTTTTAGTACAGTCGGCTAATCTTCCCGTATATATTTAGTGAGCATCAATTACGAGGAGGATTACTTATGAATAAACTTAGGATTAAGGGCACGCTCACCCTGTGTTCTACTCTTGCCTTGCTGACACTCGCGTCGACTAATGCGTTAGCAGACCCAGTACCAACGGGAGAAGCGCCAGCACAGGAAGCTGTCCTAATGGGCGACCAGCAGGCAGCCACGGTCGACCGCCAAATAACGGTCGTCAACCCGGTCAGCGGCGAAAAAGCTGTCGTTACGCAGACTGCAACTAAGACGCCAGGTCCGGACGGTGCTGACACCAACATTTGGCAGGTATATTTCCCACCGGTCTACCAGGGATATAAGCCATCCCAGCCATTTGTTCCTGTCACCGTTGTTACGCCGGAAACCCAGCCTAGTAACGTCGAAATTACCTACCGGCCGCTCAAGCAGGATGATATTCGAACCAATACTTTTGCCGGAATATTCTTTAAGGATGTCAATGGTAAGCGAGTCGTACCAATGCTCTGTCAGCCCGTTGACAAAAAGGGAATTGTCCAGATGCCCGAGGCTCCTAAGGGTTGGGAATACATCAACCGCGACCAGCTACCGGACTCTTTCATCTGCTATGATTATAAAGACCCGTTCTACGTCTTCCTGGTAAAAAGGCCAGCAGAGCAGGTCCAAACGAAGCAAGTCACGAGAAAGATTATTTGCCACCTGCCAGGCGGCGACAAAGTCTATACGCAAACCGTTACGGCCACGAAGATTGGCAAACAACCATGGAAGCTGCCGGCGTTTCCCGCATTCAATGTCCCAACCCCGACCGGCTACCAGCCCTCGCTGCCAACCGTTCAGAAACTAACCGCTGATCCCGATCAGGCACCGGTGGTCGTTGAGGTCACATACCAAGCCATTACGCCGACTAAACCCGTGGGGCCAGATCAGCCAGCGAACGATCACCAAACTGTAAACCCGGCTCAGGATAGTCAACCGGCAGATACTCCTGCCAATACCGTAAACGTTGCCGGTAAGGGGACCACTGCTTTCCCAGACCTAAAAGACCGCCTGGCACAGTTGCAAGCACCACTTGACCAATTAGAAAACAATGAGCAAACGAGCCGCCCCGTCGCCCTCCCACAGACGGGGAATCACTCAGAAAAAAGTGGAATACTCCCAGGACTAATAGCGGCGGCGTGGACAGCGTTTTCAGCGGGCGCCGTTTTCAAGAAAAAACGCAATTATTTTAAATAAACACTTGCTATTTTAATTTTCTCATAGTATTCTAATAACAACCAAAAGGAATGGAGGAAGTTAAAATGCAATTATTTAAGATTAAAATCCTAATTGAACTTACTTCCACCACAACCACAACAAACTAAGGCGTGGTTGGGGATTAATTTTTATTCCTTTGAATACTGTATAAATCAGCTATCCAATTACTTCAGCCACGGCAGCAACGAAAATGATGCTCAGTGGCCGGAGAAGGTGGATAGCTTTTTTTGTCGAGAAAGAGAGGTTTTTTACATGGCGGAAGAAAAGGTCAAACTTAGACGGACGATGACGCCCGGACAAATGGAAATGATTGCAATTGGGGGGACTATCGGTAGTGGCCTTTTCATGGGGGCTACGTCAACGATTAAATGGACCGGGCCGTCAGTTTTACTGGCATACGCCTTCGTTGGTTTAGTTCTCTACGGCGTAATGCGGGCACTGGGGGAAATGATTTACATTAGCCCCGGCACTGGGTCCTTCGCCGACTACGGTGATAAGTATATTCATCCCTTTGCCGGTTATTTGACCAAGTGGAGCAATATTTTCCAGTTTATCATCGTGGGGATTTCAGACATCATCGCAATGTCCCAATACCTGAACTATTGGTGGCCGAAGCTGCCCGACTGGTTCTCTGGGATTATCGTGATTGCAATGCTGACCCTCGCCAACCTGGTTTCAGCAAAGGCGTATGGCCGGCTGGAATTCTGGTTCGCAATGATTAAGGTGGTAACGATTATCGTGATGATCATTCTGGGTCTGCTGGTAATCGTCCTGGGGTTAGGAAACAATTGGCACCCTGTTGGTATCTCCAACTTATGGACGCACGGCGGCTTCTTCACCGGTGGCTTCATGGGCTTCATGTTCTCACTGTCAGTGATTGCCGGATCTTATCAGGGAATCGAGCTGCTGGGAATCACGGCCGGGGAAGCTGCTTCTCCACGGCACGCCATCGTCAAGTCTGTTAAGTCTGTTATTTGGCGGATTTTAATCTTCTACATCGGTGCAATCTTCGTAATCGTTTCAATTTATCCATGGAACAAACTAGACGCTGTTGGTTCACCGTTTGTCGAAACCTTTACTAAGGTCGGAATTACTGGTGCAGCTGGAATCATTAACTTCGTTGTCTTGACGGCAGCACTGTCTGGAGCTAATTCTGGAATTTACAGTGCTAGTCGGATGCTCTTCAAGCTGTCTATTGACAAGCAGGTACCGAAATTCTTCGGTAAACTTTCCAAGCGGGTGGTTCCAAACGTCGCTGTCTTAACGATTGCCTTCTGGATTGCCCTTGGTTTCATTGTTAACTCCATCATTTCGGTCGTAAATAAGGACGCAAGCAACATCTTCGTAATTGTTTATAGTTCTAGTGTCCTGCCTGGGATGGTACCGTGGTTCGTAATCCTGCTGGCCGAATTAAATTACCGCCGTCAGCACCCTGAAGACTTAGTTGACCACCCATTCAAGATGCCACTTTACCCGTTGTACAACTACTTTAGTTTGGCGGCCTTGGCAATCATCCTGGTCTTCATGTTCTTCAATCCAGATACTCGGGTTTCCGTTTCGGTAGGGGTTATCTTTATCATCATTATCTGGTTCGCCTTCCGCTGGCAGCTAAAGCGGGATCCAGAGCGGGCCAACTAAGTTAAATCTAAGGAGGTTGGGTATCCCAGCCTCTTTTTTTGTAGAATCAGCTGACCATTTGTTCGCCAAATATAGTAAAATAAAAATGATTTTTACTATATGAAAGGATTGGCATTATGTATCGAATTAAAAAGAGACTCTGGCAAACCATCCTCGCCCTGGGGTTGGTACTACTGTTCGGTGGTTTCATCAACCAGTCCAACGGCAGTAATACCGCCTGGGCGCAGGGCATCCAGCGGCTAGTCTCCTGGGGTGGTAATTACCACAGCGGGAGTCAGCAAAGCCTACCGCCAACCAAGGAGCAGGCGGAGTCAGTACTAACACCGGCCGTCCGCCAGCAGTTAGGGGACTCTATCAGTTGGAATGGTTCTGGTGCCTTCATCGTCAACAATAACCGGCCGCAACTGAACGCTAACATTAGCAGCGCGCCATACGCCGTTAATCTCCGTGACCAGCAGGGCCGGGCATGGCGGGGGGATGCCTGGCTCAATCGCACCACTCGTCAATACCGCAACCGGAATGAAACTGGTAACGGCGCTACTAGCTGGCGCCCAGCAGGATTTTTACAGGCCAGCAACCTGACTGGAGGTTACCGGCACGCCTATGACCGGGGGCACTTACTCGGCTACGCCCTAGTCGGGGGGATTAATCGTTTTGACGCCTCCGAATCTAACCCCGCTAACATCGCCACGCAGACCGCCTGGGCCAATGAAGCCCGCAGTTCGACCTCAACCGGGCAAAACTACTATGAAGGGCTCGTCCGCAAAGCGCTTGACCGGGGCAAGCAGGTGCGGTACCGGGTCACTGATATATACAACGGTAATGATGTCGTGCCAGCAGGCGCCCATATTGAGGCACTCTCCAGCGACGGTAGCTTATCTTTCAATGTCTTCGTGCCGAACGTGCAACGGAATATTAAAATTAATTACGCCACCGGGGCAGTAACACAATTGAATAACTAACTGTTGAAAGTAAGAAAAGGCACCGAAAATCAGCTTGCCAGCCGATTTTCGGTGCCTTTGGCTTTTACCTTGCCAGCCAGCTACTAAGCTAACACACTTTTTCTATTTTGCCATCCGGCGTGGTGACAATAATTGTTTGCTTCTTAGTCATAGGGTCGTCAACCTTGCCACACTACTAACACCAAATCGTCATGACTTATAAGCACTTTGCTAATCTTTCGTCCAGTGCTTGCAAAATAAGCCTAAATCAACGAAAATAAGATTAATTATTACTCTAATGAAGAAAGAAAAGGGACACGTATGCCAAGCGAATCAGACTTAACTAAATTACACATTGTGTTTAACGGGCAGAAAACACCTCCGCTAAAAGTCAACCAGCTTTTTGATGCCCGCCGGTTCAACCGTTTTACAGCGATTACTGGGAAAGCCGATGCCGACTTTGTCAACCGCTACCTCAGCAAGTTCATCCAAGCGGACATCGTACTCGGGGCATCCCCAGCAAAGCACGTCAATTCCGCGAGCGAAGTAATCACCAAGGTTGCCCTGACCGACGCTTTATTAGCGGTGGCGAATAAGAAGCCGGTGAAACTGTTTGAGGCCCTCTCAAGCAGCAACCAGGCCAATGTTTTAAACGGCCTGTTTAAGTTTGAATACGCGCCCGCCCAGGCTATCTACTCCCGTTTTTACCTGCTAAGCAACGAGGAGAGCGGGGACTGCCGGGTAATCCTCGGCAGCATCGACCTGACCGAGGAATCGTTTACTAAGGACCGCAACCAATACAGCGAAGTGCTGGTTTTTGATAATGACCAGCGCCTCTTCGCCAACCTGCTGGAACACTTCAAGCACGACATTAAGCCGGTCCTGCGGCCATACTTCAGTGATAACCTTTTAAAGGCGGCCCAAAAGCAGCTGGACGAAAGTAAGAAGGACCAAAATGCAGCTGCTGCGGGGAACAATGTCGTCATTTTGGACAACGACACCACTGACCAGGTGGCTGCCCAGGACATGACCGACATCATCAGTCACGACCTCCAGCAGCAGATTGACAGTGCCATCATTCCTCATGACACGACCATCGCAATGCGCAACGTCACCACTGACCGCTCGCTGGTCAAGGAGGGAATTGAACGGGACACTAAGCAGCACGACACCATCTACAACCTCCAAAAGCTCTCGGTTTCTCCCCGGGCGGCCAAGCCAAAGATCAAAGACCGGCAAAAGATCTACCAGCAGGTCAAAGAGGCGCTCGTAAGCGGCATGACACCCCAGCAGCGGTCAGCGGAGAAGAAGTACACGACCTTTTTGTATGACCGTCCGATGGAACGCAACCTGGTTAATAACAACAGTGGACTATACGTTCCTAATGATGCCGGGACCCACCCAATCCCGTTCGGTAAGCTGGCGACAATCAGCCAGATTCGCGATAGTCTAAAGAGTATTGATGACGTTATGAAGGGCTACCAGCGTTACGTGGTCGACTATTCGGATAATTACGGGAAACGTTTCTATGAAGCCATCATGTATAGCTTTACGGCGCCGTTTCTGTGGGAAATTCGGACAAAGGCCAGTTTGAACCCCGAAGACGGGAATGACATTCCAAACTTCCTCATTCTTGGTGCAACCGCGGGCTCCGGAAAGTCAACCCTTTTACGGATCATCAACCAGCTCACCTGGAATACCGACCGCTCCCTGATCGACTTTGGGACGATTTACCCAACGGACGTCGCGCAAAAGAAAAACAAAACGGTCGAGGCAATCGAACACTACATGAGGACGGGGAGTTCCTATCCCGTCCTCTTAGACGAAATCGAACCGTACTTCTTCCAGCAGGATCAATACAGCCGGCACCTGGTCGTTGACACCATGAACGAACTAGTCAACAACCCACAGGCCATCGCACCGCTAATCGGAACGACCAACTATGACTCCGGCTTTACGATGCTTCGGGAAACCGCACGACGGACTTACTACTTGCAAATTGATAAGGTCATTGACGAAAAGCTCAAGGGCGAGGCCAACCGGTATATTTACAATGTCCGGCAAACCTTAAACAATACACTGTTTAAAGACTTCGTACTCCGGATGGCCAGCCTGTTAGAAGACGACGAGACCCCTTGGCGGTCCTTTGACCCCGAAACGGGGCGGCTCGACTTCCTTGCACAGACCCGGCAGCTGTTCCGTGATTATTACAAGATGGCTGGGCTGGATGTTCCGGAATACTTTGCGGATACCATCTGCGACGACTTCAAGGAGAGTTCGCGGAACAGTTGGGCTAAACTCTACCTTACTCAAGAAGATGACTTCAAGTACCGGGAAAGTGACGATAGCATGCTTTTCGATATTTCTAAGCTCAATCCGGCGAACGGCTTTACCGCTGACAGCATCGAAAAATACCGGAACGCCTTGCCAATTGAACTGTGCGTAAACGGCATTAATGGTAAGCGGGGGAAGTTTGTAGAAATCAAGGCAAAGGAGTTCTTTAACTGGATTGGGGAGCGCAATCCCTATGCCGACGAAGCACCAGCAGCTGCTCCGGAACCCGCTAAGAACGACCAGCAGCCGGCGGAAAAGCCGAAGAAAAAGGGCTTTTGGGCCCGGCTGTTCGGCTAGTAAACTAAAACCAATCCCTAATTTAAGGATTAGTTGAACAAAGGGATGGTTACTATCAAGAAATTTTTAAAGGGCTTGGGCCTGGTTATTGCTAGTGTGTTCGTTATCGGCGGCTGTGTACAGCTTTACCTGCTGCGCGGGACACCTGGCCGGCCCCTGCGTGAAGCTGATTTGCGGGCAGACACCGAATATTCAACAACGCCCACCTTATTGATCCCCGGTTGGGGCGGTAGCACAGTTACGTATGACAAAATGATCAACTACTATCAGAGTCACCACCTGGCGCAGAAGGTGTTGACCATCTGGGTTTCACCCTGGGGAAGCATCCGCGTGTCCGGACACCTCTCGAAGACCCAAAAGAACCCGCTGATTCAAGTTCTCTACGACTGGAACTATAATCAAACATTTCATCCACAGGTCAAGCAGCTCACTGCTGTCCTGACTTACCTGCAAAGCCATTACGATCTTCACCAGGTCAATGTCATCGCGCACTCCTATGGTGGAACTGAATTTATGCACGCCTATTTGAATTCACCGACACTGCAAAGCAAGTTAAAACTGCACAAGCTAATTTTCTTAGGTGTACCAGTTGAGGAAAGCCTCTCGGCCCGGTTAGATTATCACTACCATCTAATCCACCACTCACACGACCAAAACTTTCTTCGTCTCCGCCAGCAAATGCGGACTTGGCAGCCTGATTACCCCATAATGATTTATAATATCATGGGGACCAAGCCGGGGAGTACCCGCACAGATGGGGCGGTGCCGTTGATCCAGGCTGAAATGCTGCGTTCATTGGTCAAGGGCCACCCAACGATTAGCTACCAGCAAAAAATTTACCCGAACACCACCCACAGCCAGCTGCATGCTCGCAAAACAATTTTTCGCTACGTCGCACACCAACTCTGGGGAAAGGATGATTCCGAGTGAAGAAGGAACACGGTCAGGTAACCGGCCTGATCTGGCGGGGCGCCGCCGATTTGACAACTTACCAAAAGCTGCGGGACTACGCGGCCGCTCATGAGCTGTCGGTCGCTACGGCAGCTAAGCAAATTATCAAACAGACGTTAGACGCCATAGAGCGTTAAGCACCCATTTTGAAAGGAAGAGTTATTTTTTATGAATAAGAGCAAGACCGTTTATTTCTGTGCTGGTTGGTTCACCGACAAGCAAAACCGGGCCTACCAAGAGGCTATGAAGGCAATCGAAGCTAACCCGACAGTCGATGTTGAAAATTCCTATGTTCCTCTCCAACACCAGTACAAGGGCCTCCGGGTAGACGAACACCCAGAACTGCTGGAAGACCGGGAGTGGGCAACTGCAACCTACAATGGCGACCGGGTCGGGGTCTCAACTTCGGACATGGTTTTAGCAGTCTACATTCCTGAGGAAGAAGACGTCGGAATGGGGATCGAACTAGGGATGGCAAATGCCCTGGGCAAGTACATCACGGTGGTTATCCCTGACGAGGACTTTGGCAAGCCGATCAACCTGATGACCTGGGGAATCGCGGACAACTTTATTAAGATGTCAGACCTTGCCAAGTTTAACTTCAACCAGCCTAGCTATAACTTCTACGAAGGTAGCGTATATTAATGTGAAGAGGATTATGGTGACCAGCTCGCCATAATCCTTTTTATATTACATTGATAATCAAAAAATTGACAGTTCTGTTTGAAACGCTTACAATATTAAAAAGACTAATATAGCGATAGATAACGAAGGGAGGAAGCTCAACTAGGAAGTTTAGCTGGGTGCTTTATTATGAATAATCAACCACGAGTATGTATTTTTTCTTCATGCTTAGTTGATCTGCTCTTTCCAAACGTCGGCAAGTCAATGGTCGAGGTGCTCGAACGCCTGGGCTGTCAGACCTTTCTGCCGGACAAGCAAGTTTGCTGCGGGCAGCCAACTTATAACAGCGGTTATGCTAAGGAATCGCTGAAGACGTTTAAAAACGAAATTGATGCTCTGCTGAGTCTGGACGCGGATTACATCGTTGGTCCTACCGGCTCTTGTGTGTTCATGATTAAGGAATACAAGGACATTTTAAAGGATGATCCGGTGTACTGGCCACGGGCGGCCGCGGTTGCCGATAAGATTTATGAATTTAGCCAATTCATTTATCGGGTGCTTGGGGTCGTCGACTGTGGGGCCGAGCTGGACGCTACCATTACGGTTCACCGGTCCTGCCACATGACCCGGCTACTCGGTGAACGAACGGCGCCGTTTGTCCTCCTGGACCATGTTAAGGGGATTAAGCGGATTCCGTTGCATAATGTTCAGCTGTGCTGCGGCTTTGGTGGTACATTCTCTGCCAAGGAGCCTGAGCTCTCCACGGCGATGGTTGCCGACAAGGCCAAGAACATTATGGATACCAAGGCAGATATCCTGGTGGGGATGGAAACTTCGTGTCTAATGAATATTGCGGGCTATATGAACCGAAACGGCCAACACATTAAGGTCATGCACATTGCGGAAGTACTCAACCACGATGTCGACCCAAGCAGGATTAAATATTTGAAGGATACTGATGAAGCGGTCGTTCCAGCCAACGGGGAAGGGGTGTTTTAAATGGGAATCGCAACGAGTAACCAACCCTTCAAGCAACGGGTAAAAGAAGCAGAATCAGACCAGTTTATGCGCACCGCAATCGCCAAAGCCCAGGACGCCCAGTTTGTTAAGCGTACTGCGTCCCGGCGAGAACTCGGGCACTGGAACGAGTGGCGGGACTTAGCAGAACAGATCCGGCAGCACGTTCTCAAATACCTGCCAGACTACCTGGAAGAATTCGCTGGTAATGTTGAGCAGCAGGGAGGCCACGTCTTCTTTGCCCAGACGGAAGATGAAGCTCACCAGTTCATTAAGGAACTGGCAATTGCAAAAAAGGCGAAGAACATCGTTAAATCTAAGTCAATGGTCACGACCGAAATTGACCTGGACAAGATCCTGCTGTCGATTCCTGGTGTCAACCTGCTGGAAAGTGACCTAGCCGAGTTCATCCTCCAGGAAGACAACTGGGACGAGCCAGCTCACATTGTTTTCCCGACTCTCGGCAAGAACCGTGACCAGATTCAAAAGGAGTTCCAGAAACTGGGCTACGATGGCGACAATGATCCCCAGCACGAGGCCCGCTTCGTCCGTGGCTACCTGCGGAAGTACTTCATGAACGCTGACTTTGGCATTACCGGCTGCAACTTCGCCATTGCTGACAACGGGATGATTAACCTAGACACCAACGAAGGAAACGCCGACTTGACGATGGCTATTCCCAAGACCCAAGTAGTTGTAATGGGAATGGAACGGATCGTGCCATCGATGAAGGAAGCGGAAGTACTGGACAACATGCTCGCGCGGAGTGCGGTCGGGCAAAAGCTAACGACCTACTGTACCTTTACCGGAAAGCAAAAGGCGGGCGAAGTTGATGGTCCAGAAGACTTCTGGGTCGTAATCGTTGATGACGGGCGTTCTAAGGCCCTGGGAACTGAGTTTGAGCCTATCCTCCAGTGTATTCGCTGTGGTGCCTGCATGAACGTCTGCCCGGTTTACCGGCAGATCGGTGGTAAGGCCTACGGTTCGATTTATCCTGGACCATTAGGTGAGGTACTGTCACCAATTCTGGGCGGTTACGAGCAGTTTCAAGAGTTGCCATACGCTTGTTCTCTCTGCGCGGCCTGCACCGAAACCTGTCCGGTCAAGATTCCACTCCAACATTTGATTCGAGAACACCGGATCGTTGAGATGGACGATAAGCACATGGACCACTCGATGACCAACCTGATTCTAAAGATGGTCGGCGTCGGGACCGGTTCACCATTTCTCTTTGATTCAGCACTAGCTATGGCCCATCCGGGGACAAAGCTCTTTACTGATGGCGGGCCAAATTCAGTTGAGCCAATGTACGATGGCGGGAAGATCGACTACGTACCAAAGGCAGCGCCAAAGCTGATCCATGGTTGGATCGATACCCGTGACGTTCCACGTCCGCCCAAGGCCAAGAATAACTTCCGCCACTGGTATAAGCACCACCAGCCGGTAGAACCCGCACCAATTGTCAAAAAGGAAGGAGGACAGGCAGATGAGTAGTCTCTTAGAACAAGCTAATAGCAAGGAGAACCGCGAGCAGTTTCTTAACCGCCTGCAAAAGGCCAGTGGCCGGAAACGCCACCAATTGGCCGATTATCCGTTCAAGCCGCTGAATGACCTGCCAGACCAGCTCTTAGCTGACAAAAGCCCCGAAGAGCTTTACACAGAGGCAGTTAAAAATAGCGAATCGGTTAACGCGACGGTTGTCGAAAAACCGGTCGCGGAGGTCGCAGACTACCTCCGTCAGCTAGCGGCAAAGAAGGACATTCAAAACTTGCTTCTGCCAGGAGTTGACCAGGCAGTTTGGGATAATTATGGACTAGGGGACTGGTACCAGCATTCGGGCGTGGCAACGGTCAACACTTGGTCCCCGCAAGCCGACCGCATGACTAACGAGGAGTATGCCAACCAGGCTGATTTGGCGGTTGGGATGGCTGACTACCTGATTGCCTCCACGGGGACAGTTACCGTGGTTAATAGTCCGGCGCAGGGGCGGGGCTTCAATTTCCTGCCTACCCGGTTCTTAGCAATCGTTCCTAAAAGCGGCCTGGTACGGTCTACTAGAGAAGCAGTGGAAAAGTATCAGGACCGGTTCACTGACGGCCTAGCCACCTCCGCAATTACCTTTATTTCTGGTCCTTCCAATTCTGGTGATATCGAGATGGAGCTGGTCGTCGGGGTTCACGGACCAATTGAATGCACCTACCTCGTCGTCGCCGACCGTTAAGATTAAAAGCTATCAAGTGCGAACAAGCCTTGATAGCTTTTCTAGTCTGGCGGTGCTATATTTAATAACAGGCTGGTTGTGAAGAGCAAGTACGGGACAACTGCTCAATCGTCAAGAATTGCTGACCTCCACCAACCGGTCGGCAGGATTCATCATGGAGGGAGTGCTGTGTTTCTTTTCTGCTCGGAAATTAGCCGAGTTCCCGTACTGACACAGCGGAGATAAATGATATTAACCAATCACCACTCTGAAAATGAAGTCAATGAAATGTTCTCCCGGGTAGCAGGAAAATATGATCTGCTTAATAACGTTATCAGCCTGGGAACGCAAAAGAGCTGGCGGGCAAAGCTGTTTGACCAGTTAACACTTAAAGCCGGTATGGACTGTCTCGACCTTTGCTGCGGGACGGGGGACCTGACAATTGCCCTTGCCCGGCAGGTGGGGCCGAGTGGCCGAACAATCGGCCTAGATTTTAACCAGGACATGCTCGCACATGCAGAAGCAAAGGTTCGCAAAGCCGGGCTGGGTAAAGATATTGAACTCATCCAGGCCGATGCAATGGCGCTCCCGTTTTCTGCTGGGGCATTCGACGTGGTTACCATCGGCTTTGGCCTGCGCAACGTTCCAGATGCCAATCAAGTGCTCGCCGAGGCTTATCGTGTCCTTGAGCCAGGCGGGCAATTTGCCTGTTTGGAAATGTCGCAGCCGATTAACCCAGTGGTAAAAGCTGGTTGGCGAGCCTATTTCCATGTTTTTCCTCACCTCGCACAACTCTTTGGCGGAAAGGCCGCGGATTACCAGTACTTGCAAACCACAGCCCAGCAGTTTGTTTCGGCCGACCAGCTGTTACAGATGATGCAGGCAAGTGGTTTCCACAGCTGCCACTACACCAAACTCAACTGGGGAGCGGGGGCCCTGCATATTGGCAAGAAATAGTGAGAAAGGCTCTAAAATCCTTGAAGAAGTTCAGGGACTTTAGAGCCTTTATTATTGGTCACAAAGAAAAGAGAGCTTCGATTGCTCTAAGCAGGCCAGCATGGTTGTTATCGGCAATGGTCACGGCAGCGGCGGCGCTTTGCAAATCTGGGGTGGCGTTTCTCATAGCAAGGCCGAGCCCGACCGCTGAGACCATTTCCACATCGTTTGAGGTGTCACCAACGGCAACGACCTGGTCCATGCTGCCACCAGTGTACTGGACAAACTTGCGCAGCCCCCGGGCCTTATTCACGCCGTGGGGAAGAATATCAATGCCATAGGTACCACTATACGTAGCATTGACTTCTGGGAAGGTCCAGTTAATCGTGCGGGCAATCTGCTGGATCTGATCCAAGGGCAGCTGACGCTGATACCAGTTAACATTGACGTTGTAAACCGGCTCCCTTATCTCGACCAGCCGCTTAAAATAGGCATGATGAGGATAGTAGGGGACCGGTACTGACGCGAATTTCTGGGGAATCATTGTCTGACTAGCGGCAGATAGGGAGAGGAGGTCTGGCTGGGGGAGACAATGGATGTAGTCTAACAGCTTAGCAAGCGTCTCTGGCCGATGGGCAACTCCACGAATCTCGTGCTCGGCAACCACGACCCGACCGCCGTTTTCTGCCACGAAGTTATTGACCAGCTTACCGAACTGCGTCTGTAAGGCATCAAGGCTATTTCCACTTGCAATTAAGAAGGTGACGTTTTGCCGACGGAGGGCGCAAATATCTTTGGCAAGGCGCACTTGGTCGTAGCGGTCATGATCGTCAAGCAGGGTCCCGTCAATATCCACAGCAACGTAACGATAGTGCATCAGCATCCCTCCTTAAAGATGAACAGGACTGGTCCAAATGAGCAGCACCGGCAACCCTATGCTGTCATTATAGCGAGTGTAACAAAGAACGCCAAAATGGCGGTCCACAATACAACGTGAATCAAGGCTCCCAGGCCCGCCGCGTTGGCACTCTTTGGCTCGCTGGTGCGCCAGACAATGTAAAGAACCAGTCCAGCAACCGGAACGAAGAAACCGAGGACGCTCCACCAGTAGGACCCCTCCTTACCATCAGTGGTGGTAGCGGCAGGCGTCGAACTTGCGGGGGTGAATGCGGGAAGCGCAACACCACAATGCGGGCAAATTACCGCGTTAATATCAATCTTGGCACCACAGTTTTGGCAGAACTTGAATTGTCTAGCATCGTTTTGCGACGCCATAGTACTTTGATTATCCATTACAGTCAATACTCCTTGAGCGAAATTTTCAGCGTTGAAATTGCACGCTGATTATTGCTAATAATTATAACAGACGATAAGCCGCCATCCTATAGCGGAGCGGGGAGAGCTTAAATTTATGGTACATAACATTACACGGTCACAGCGTCCGCAGATTATTGATACAATTTTCTTCAAAACTACTTAAAATATACTTTTAGTAAGGTCTCGTTTCTTTGCAGCTCAATTAATACGTTTAAGTTCTTCTAATTATAATTGAGCTTTCCATTACAAAATTGCATATAATAAAAGAGGTGGGACAGAACTACGTCTCCTACCTCCGTCGACGCGCGGTTAGCTTATAGGGGCAAATACTGATTTATCAGCATTTGAACTGCCATCCGGCTACTGCGCTGTTGCATTTTCATTTTTAAAATGGTAAAGAGAGATTGAGTTAATTACCATATGCTGACTTTAATTGGGCCTCAACATTAGGATCATTTTGAGTGGCTGGATTATTAGCGGCCCATTCTCCTGCTTCACCTTCACCGTTGTCACCAACTAAAATACTATTTCCATAAAAATTTTCTCTATGAAAACTATGACCAGCGATTACTGTTTTACCATCAGCGCTATTACTACTGTTTGTTTGTGATTGTTGTGCTGTAGCTTGTTGTGGCTGCTGGCTTTGCTGTTGGACTTGCGATGACGATTCTTCACTACTTTTCTTATGATGCTTTACTACTTTACTAGAAGAATGAGTGGAACTGCTTGTAGCCTTCTTATTAGAATTGTTATTCCCGCATGCTGCCAGTGACAGGCCCATTAATGCAGTAAAACATAATAAGCTAATTTTCTTCATTGTGATTCCCCCAAGAAATTTATTTCAGCTTTTAGTGTCTTCAGTGTTTGGACAAGTCATAACCACTCACTTGTCGAATGGCTATGGCCTACAACAAAGCACTCAGAGTACTAATTTAATAGCGGTTTAGTATTTTATAATGCGCTTCAAAACCCATAAAAAATGCGCTCCCCGGGACTCGAACCCGGATCATGAGGACCGAAATCTCATGTGCTATCCGGTTACACTAAGAGCGCTTCACATAATTAATTATAACCCTTTTAGGCAAAATTAGCAGGGTGAAGATAGCAACCAGAATAATCATTAAAACGACCACTTAATCCTAAAAAATGCTAAACTAGTAGTGTAGCTAAAGGAGGCTTTAGTATAATTATGAATATTGAAACGATCAAAGAAGAAACGAAGCAGGGACTTAACGAACTACTAGCAGAGGCTAATCTTAATCAGGGAGATATCCTGGTTGTCGGCCTTAGTACAAGTGAAGTCCAGGGCAAAATGATTGGTAAATTCCCCAGCATTGAAATTAGCCGGGCAATCATTAAAACAATTCTCGACATCATCAAACCGCTTGGAATCCACCTGGCAGTGCAGGGATGTCAGCACCTTAACCGGGCACTGGTAGTTGAACGCTCAGTCGCTAAGGAACGGGGACTGGAAATCGTGATGGTTTATCCCCAAATCCACGCTGGTGGGGCGGGACAAATTGCAGCATTTGAAAGCATGAATGATCCAGTTGAAGTTGAACATATCCAAGCGGAAGCCGGAATGGACATTGGAGATACTTCAATCGGCATGCATGTCAAATTTGTTCAGGTCCCGGTCAGAACCTCAGTTACCGAAATTGGCAATGCCCATACTACCTATCTCAGATCCCGGCCGAAATACATTGGTGGTCCCCGGGCGAAGTACCGCTGGGATCCCTTCAACGAACACGGCAATAATTAACGGATAGGAGTTCGCATGAATATTTTCATCATCAGCGCAGCGCTTGCTCTGCTACTACTAATAATCCAGTTCATTCGTCAGGTTCGCCGCACTAAAAAAGGCAATACCGAAATCAGTAGGGGAGCGATCTTCTTCAATTGGCTACTGTTGCTTGTTTTCCTGGTCGGCGTTGGAGGCACGGTCTACACCGGTGTAAGCACTCACCGGCAGGCCGCCAAACCCGCCAAACCGGTTAAAGCAGCGTCTAGTTCAACATCGTCACAGGCTGAGCAAGCTATCAAATTAGACTTTACTTCAGACGTAACGATGGAAGATAACGGCCAGGTCAACATCAAAATCACTGTATCCCGTGGTACCACGGTCACAGTTAAGGGCCGCAACACGGGACATATCTACCAGAGCTTCACAGTCGCTCGAGGACGTGGAACCACCACGAAAGTCATTAGCTTAGACTCCGCCGGGCCTTACCAGGTGGTTGCGAAGCGAAACGGCAAGCAACAACCTATATGATTCGCCGGTGATTCTCTTTATAACAGTTCCCCAAGCATCCCCGGACTGGTCGATTTTTGACACCGGGGCCTTTGCCCAAACCCTCATGCTGGCCGCTACCAACCGGGGACTGGGTTCAATTCCCACCTACAACAGTGTCCGCTTCCACAAAATTCTCCGTCGCTTTCTAGGAATTCCCGATACCGAACGGGTGCTCGTAGGTATTTCTCTCGGTTATCCCGCAGATCAGCCGCTCAACCATTACCATTCGCAACGAGTACCGTTAAGCAACGTACTGCATTTTAACTAACTCTATTCAAGAGAGCGTGAGGAACCCAGCAGAATTAGCTTGCCAGCCGATTCTGCTGGGTTTTCTCTTATCTTTAACGGGGCTCTGCCGATTTCGGACGTCCAGTTTGCTTTCTTTGATTTATTCTTCCTTCACCCTTCAGCAAAGAGTATCATTAATGGCAAGGACTAAGGAGGAATCATTGTGATGAAAAAAGAAGCGCAAGTCGCAATTCTGGCGAAGCTAATTTCAATTAATAGCGTCAACGGTAACGAAGCACAGGTAGCTGACTTCATCGAGTCGCTATTTCAGCCTTACGGCAAGCGGGTCCAAATCGATCGGGTTCCCTTTGCGCCCGGCCGGGATAACCTGGTCGTAACCATCGGGGAAGGCGACCGGACGCTTGGTTTCTGTGGTCACGAAGACGTTGTTGCCACCGACAACCCCGACCAATGGACCAGCGATCCCTTTGTCGCCACCATCAGGAACGGACGCTTGTACGGGCGGGGGGCCAGCGACATGAAGAGCGGTCTCGCTGCAATGCTTGTCATGATGCTCGAGATGCTCGCTACTGATACCATCCCCGGCCGGATTCGGCTCTTCGCTACCGTTGGTGAAGAAACAGGGGAGTACGGAGCAGCCCAGCTCACCAAGGCTGGCTACGCCGATGACTTAGCCGGCCTTATTATCGGTGAGCCGACGAATGGCCTGAGTGAGGTTGGCTACACGGCCAAGGGAGTAATCGATTACAGCGTCACCGCAATTGGCAAGCAGGCCCACAGCTCCCAGCCAGAGAACGGCATCAACGCCGTCGATCAGTTGGTTGATTTTGCTAGTCAAGTTCGGCCATTGATGGCGTCCTTCAACCAGGTCAACCCCATCCTCGGCAAACTCACTCATGTGCAAAGTGTTTTTCAGGGGGGACAGCAAGTCAATAGTGTCCCGGCCAAGGCGGTTATCAAGGGGAATATCCGGACGATTCCCGAATACCCCAACCAGGTTATCTTTGACGCCTTAAACCAGCTGGTTGACCGGTTGAACCAGCAACCGCAGCACCAGCTCAAACTCCAGTTTTCCTACCCCGAAGAGGCCATGCCCGGTAGCAAGGACTCCGCCCTGGTCAAACTGATTAGCAAGGTCCATGAAAAACTATTGGCGAGCCCGGTCCGGCCGACAGGACAAACCAGCGCCAGCGATGGCTCCGAATTCTTGCATGCCAAGGGGAACTTCGACATTGCCCTGATTGGTCCGGGCAATGATAGCAAACACCAAACCGACGAATACGTGGATTTGACAGCCTTTTATCAAGCCAGCCGTTTCTACCAGCAATTAGCGCAGGACTTTTTTGCCTAGTTATTTTTACATTTGCAAATGGATACTTGAACATATGTAAAATTATGTTATGATAATGGTGTACTCAAATTAAGGAGCTGAACAACATGGAACTAAATAAGTACATTGATCACACCCTATTAAGCCCAGACGCAACTGAGGCGCAAGTTGACACCGTTATCAAGCAGGCCATTGATAACCACTTTCACACCGTCATGATTAACCCTTACTGGGTTGCTAAAACGCACCAGGCATTGGCGGGGACTGATGTTGTCACGGCAACCGTGATTGGCTTCCCCCTTGGCGCAACGACAACAGCGGCCAAAGTCTTTGAAACTAAGCAGGCCATCGCTGACGGGGTGGACGAAGTTGATATGGTAATGAATATCGGTGAGATGAAGGCTGGGCATTACACTCAGGTTGCCGATGATATCCAAGCGCTAGTCAAGGTCGGTCACGACGCTGGGAAAGTGGTCAAGGTGATCATTGAGACCGCTCTGCTTACCGATGACGAAATTACAAAGGCTTCTCAAATCGTGGCCGAAGCGGGAGCCGACTTTGTCAAGACCTCTACCGGCTTCTCCACCCGTGGCGCTTCTGTCCACGATGTTGAGTTAATGAGCGCAGCGGTTGCGGGAACCACCACCCAAGTTAAGGCCTCTGGTGGCATCCACTCCGCGGAAGAAGCAGAGGCGATGGTCAACGCCGGAGCGACCCGGCTCGGTGTTAGCCACAGTATGAAGGTTATCGGTAAGGAATAAGCAACTCCTTTCTTAACTTTTCCAATCTATAACGGGAGTGGGGCGACGAACTAGGCAAGCTCGTTTTGTCCCACTCCTTTAGATTCCTCTTCTTTGCTATAATAACTACAATAACCAATCCAGGGGAGCAAAATTAATGGATACCAAAAAGCAAATTAAACAAGCAGTTGAAATCAGCAAGCTGTACTACCTTGACGGGGCCACGCAGTCCCAAATTGCAAAACAGCTCAACCTGTCCCGCCCAACCATTTCGCGTGCTTTACAGTACGCCCGCGATACTAACATCGTCAAAATCCAGGTCACTGATCCTCTGCAAGACATCGCTGGTCTCCGTCAGCAGCTGATGAATAAGTTTAAGCTCAAAAACGTGCTGATTGCTACTCCAGCGGGGGAGGGGCAGGCAGCACTATTAGCTGCCCTAGGCAAGGCAACTGCGGACTATCTCCCCCAAGTCGTGACTGACAACGACGTCCTCGGAATTAGCTGGGGACAAACCCTCGACGCAGTGGCTAAACACCTTAGTATTAGTGAACGACAGGGGGTTCAAATTACCTACCTCAAGGGAACAGTCGCTAACTCGACCCATAACAATTATGTGGTTGAGGTTACCAAACGCTTCAACGAGTGTTTCCATACCCAAGCCCAAATTTTGCCGCTACCAGTCATCTTCGCCAACCAAAAGGTCAAAGAAATGGTCACCCAGGATCGTTTTATTGACAACGTCATCGCCACGATGATGAAAACCACGGTTGCAATCTTCACTGTCGGTACCACGGCCCCTGACGCAACCCTCTTTGAACTTGGCTACCTTAGCCCAGCCGAGGTGCAAAGTCTCCAGCAAACGGCAGTGGGGGATATTATCTCTCAGTTTGTTAACCAGCAGGGACAAATTGTCAACCAGGAGCTAACCGCCCGGACAATGGCTTTCCCAATCGACCGGCTGAGGGGTCTCCATGATTCCATCCTGGTCGCCGGGGGCGCCAAAAAGCTCCCCGCAATTCGGGCGGCCCTGGCAGGAAATTATGCTAACACCCTGGTTACTGACGTTGATGTCGCCCAGCAGCTGCTGGCGGAAGATTGAAATTTCTAGCCCTAGAATGCTTTAAAAGGGCCGCCAAGCCGGAAATCCGAACTTGACGGCCTTTTTTCATACCGCATTTGACATCACAGTTGATGCCTACTTAGCCAACGGTTCCTGCCACACCGGGTAGTCACGACAGGTAAGTTCGAGCGAAAATGCCCGCCGACCTGGTTCCTCACCGTCAATTTGGCCGTACTGAGCCGGACGGACACGGTAGCTGAGCTGACTATCGCGAAAGACGTGGGCGGACGATGAGCTCGTGATCCGGCCGGAAGCAAAGGCCAGCATTGCCCCCAGCAGGGAAAGCCAGCCCCGTTTTTCTACTACTACCAGCTCCAACTGCCGCACGTCGATGCGCTGGTCCAGCGCCACACAGATTCCACCACCGATGTACGGGTGGTTGCTGGCGATGGCTAGGAATGCCCGTGGAAAAACCTTTTCCTTGCCCTGGCACGCTACCCGTAGTTCAAATGCCGGCTGAGTGAAGAGAACATGAACCGCCTTAAAAATATAAGAAAAGGTCCCGAGATGGTGGTGGTTCAACCACTCCTTGGCGCGCGAATGGTTCGTGGCATGGACGATGGCGGCGTCAAAACCAATGCCAAAGTTATTAAGGAAGATTCCCGCTTCCCCTGCGTTTAGGTCCCGATAACACCCCACGTTAATAGGGTGGGGTTGCCGATTATTTAAAATTTGCTGCAGGGCGACGAGGGGCTTCGTAGAAATCCGGTAACCGCGGGCAAAGTCGTTCCCGGTTCCGGCTGGGATATATGCAATCGGGCAAGACGGAGCTTCCGTCATTAGCAGGCCGCTAAACGCTTCATGGAGAGTCCCATCCCCGCCAATTACAACCAAGCAGTCGATAGCAGGGCGGCGCTGACCACACTGGGCCGCCAATTCGCGTGGGTGTCCCGGGTACTTGCTGAAAACGTACCGGTAGTCAATCTGCCGGCTTGCTAAGTAGTGATGAATTTTCTGCCAGACTGCCATCCCCTTACCACTGCCAGAATGAGGGTTAATCAAAAATAGGTACCGCACTTATTCATTACTCCGTTCCGTAAAAATCAATACTCCCATTATACCGCAAAATGAACGACTCCTTAATTGACAATGTCCGGCTTGCTCATAAATAGACAATAGTTATTAGTTGTAAGCGGTGCCATTTGTTTATATAATAACGGTAGTTTTTTACAGGAGGGGTGTCAATTTTGAATCATCATCGCAGAAAATGGAGTACGCTAGCTGCTGCGATTCTACTGGCAGGAAATCTCAGCATCGCGGTACCGGCATTCGCCGATCAGCTTCCCGCTAGCAATCAGCCAACTAGCAGCCAGACTGCCCAGGCGACTGCCAGGCAAAGCGGGCAGCAGGGGAACGCCGACCAGTCGCAAACCACTAATCCAGCTGAAACGGGACGGTTCGCCAACCAATCCGCCGGAGCACTCGCCCAGCAGGTTCGGGATGGCAAAATCAATGACCAGGACCTGATCAACGATACCTACCGTCAGATCGACCAGCAGAACCACCAGCTAAATAACGTCATCTACACAAATCCGGCCGATGCTAACCAGCAATTGCAAGACCTGCAAAAGGCGGGGCAAAAAGAGCAGCCTTTCTATGGGGTTCCGCTCCTCATCAAGGGAATTGGTCAGCCATACAAGGGCTATCCCAACACAAATGGCTTGCCTTACGAGCAGGGTGTCCAGTCACACTATACTAAAAATTTCGTCCAACGCTTAAAGGACCTCGGCTTTATTATTCTCGGACAGACTAACTATCCCGAACTAGGGTTGATCAACATCACTAACTCCAACCTCTATGGCCCCGCGCATAACCCGTGGAGTCTGGACCGCAATCCCGGCGGGTCCTCTGGTGGGGCAGCCGCAAGCGTTGCCGCGGGCATTGTTCCCATTGCGACCGGGAACGACGCCGGGGGCTCACTACGGATTCCTGCTTCCTGGTCGGGGGTAATCGGCCTCAAGCCAACCCAGGGGTTGATCATTGGCGATTCAACAACGCCATCCGTGGTCAACTTTGCGGAGACACGGGACATTAACGACACAGTGACCCTCTTAAAGGGCCTCTTAAATCCCCAACAGGCTGGAACATTAAAGTCCCTTCCCCAAGACTTACGCTCACTCAGGATTGCCTATTCCTTAGTTTCGCCAGTAGGCACCCCGGTTAGTCAGGACGCCCGGGCAGCGGTTCTCAATGCTGTCCAATTTCTGCGCACCCAGGGGTTCAATGTGGTCGAGCAGGACAGCCCCGTCGACGGCGTTAAGCTAATGCAGAATTACTACCTGGGAGCCCTTAGTGATGGCTCCGTCGCCAACTTTCTTTTCCAGCAAAAGTACCACCGCAACCTGACTGCCGAAGACGTCAAGGCGGGGCTAGTCAGCCCAATGACTTACGCGCTCTACGAAGCCAGCCGCAAAGCTCCCAAAAACGTGCGCCAGCAATACCAGGACGGTCTGGCTACGGTTCACCAGCAGATGGCTGCCTTTCATCAGCAGTACCCTATCTACTTAACTCCAACAACCGCTACGGCCGCCCCGCTGAACAGTGATCCAGCCTTCATGCCAGCAGACGTAGCTAAGCTGCTACAGATTAAGGACCTAAACTTCAAGGACCAAATGAATTTGATTTATGCGGCCTGGCTTCACGGTCTGAGCAAAACTCCCTTTACTCAGCTTGCCAATGTAGCAGGGGAGCCGGCGCTCAGTTTGCCAACCTACGTTAGTGCGGCGGGGTTGCCGCTCGGGATCCAGCTGGAGGGTGCCCCCGGCAGCGACCTGGTTCTCTTAGCGCTTGGAAAACTATTTGAGGACCACCAGCAGTTCCACTTTCTCAATGACTACCGGGCGCAAGTCCTACCGCCAAAGCAAGCCGCCAACCCGCAGGCAACAGCTCCGACCAAAGAAGCAGGGGCAACAGGCGGACAGCTGGCGAATAACCGCATGGTTGCGGGCAGCCGGCTAGCAAGCACAGGTAGTCACAAAACCAGGGAAGTTAGCGCTTTGCAACCAGGGCTCCCCCAAACCGGCAACCAGCAGTCAACCATCCTGGTTGTCCTGGGAATCGGCAGCTTGTTGACCCTATTGGCCGTTGATACTGAAACCCGCCACAAACAACGTTAATCTTTTGATCACCCCGTGCCCTCGGCAGCACGGGGCTTTTTTTCAACTAGTCGAAAAACTCCGGGGACAAATGCCCTCAAATATAGGGACTTAATGAACAAAAAACACAAATTTCGTGTATATTAAGGACAGGTGACATAGTCAATCGTAAGCGCTACCAATTATAATAATTACATAGAGTGAGGGTGATACTCTTGGATATTAAAGAAGTGTATACAGCAATCAACTCTGACCAACGCGTTCGCCAGCTAGTTAAAACGGCGCCGCTTAACATCATTGAGCGAATGCAGGTCAAGCATTTTGACAGCAAGCAATTTATCCTGCACCAGGGAGAGCAGTACCAGTCTACTTATCTACTGGTCAAGGGGCGGGTCAAGGTTTTCCTTAATTCGCCTAGTGGGAAGCAAGTCGTGTTGGATGTCTATGACGCGGGGATGTTTTTAGGCGAGCAGGAAGCGATTATCAACCGGCCATACAGTGCCTCAATTATTAACATTTCGCCAATTACGGTTCTCGCAATTCGCAATGCCGATTTCGTCGAATGGTCGCAAAGGGACCACCGCTTCGCCGACCAGCTGATTAGCAATCTTTCAGCGCAAATCTACCACTTGACCAAACGAATGGAACGCTACAGTATGCACTCCGCTTTGCAGCAAATCGGTCTCTTCCTTCTCAACTGTGCCGATGAACACATCCCGATTACCCGGGAACGAATCACCTATGAAGTGGATACTTCTTACCGGAATATCAACCGGGTGCTCAAGCGACTGGCCGACCTTGACGTTATTAGGATCGACCACGCCACCATCAAAATCACCGATTATCAAACCCTACGCAAAATCGTGGAAACGGAGGATTAGCTACCATGACAGAAGAACAACAACCACACACCCAGCTTACTACTGAAATCGGAACCGATAGTGCCATAATCGTTGGTGATCCCGCCCGGGTAGATACGGCAACCCAGCTATTGGATGACGTCCAGGGATGGGCTTTTAACCGGGAATACAAGTCCATCCTCGGGACATACAAAAACAAGCGCATTCTCGTGATGTCAACGGGAATTGGCGCCCCGTCTGCTGGGATCGGGGTCGAGGAGCTCCATAATGTCAACGTCAAGAAGGTCATCCGGGTTGGTTCGGCTGGAGCCATGCAGAGCGGTATTGGTCTGGGAGAACTGATTATCGGTGAGGGGGTCGTTCGCGATGACGGGCTCACTCAAAAATACGTCCCAGGAATTTACCCGGCAGTACCGGCATTCCGCTTAATGGCCCTGGCACATAAGTACGCCCCCCAGGCAGTCTACGGGATTATCCGTTCCCATGATGGTTTCTACATGGACGATAATGCTAAAAACGAGGCTTTCTGGTCAGATAAGGGAATCGTCGGCGCCGATATGGAATCCGGGGCCTTGATGACCATTGGCCGGCAGCGGGGGATGAAGACCCTGTCGATTCTAAACAACGTCGTCCTGTATGAGGGCGACCTGGCCGCCGGGGTCAACGACCTGGTCAACGGGGATGACCTGATGGCCAATGGGGAAGTCGCATCACTCAAGTTAGCGTTAGATATTTTAAGCGATCAGAGTCTGGAGGAGGAATAAACAATGACTAATACAAGTAACCACAGCTGGCTGTTTACCCAGCTATTCAGCAAATGGAAGAAGTTTGAAGTAATTTACGTCACGATTCTGCTATTACTGCAAGTTGGGGTCTACCTCATCGCCCCAGATAGCTGGATCGGAATGCTCTCCGGAGTCTTTGGTACCCTGGCCCTGGTTTACGGGATGAAGGGGCGGAAGGTCACCTTTATCTTCGGTTTTATCCAGTGTATTGCCATGACCTACGTTGCCTGGCAGAGTCACACCTGGGGAACTTTCGTGATGGACATCTTCTACGTCATTTCACAACCGATCGGCTGGTTTATGTGGGGACATGACGACGCTACCAAGCGGTTTAGCCCAAAGGTCCGGCGGTGGGTCTTCGCTGGGGTCGTAGTGGCTTACTTCATTGGCTGGTACTTCATCGGCTTGTTCAACGGTCAGCTGCCATACTTTGACTCCTTCAACCTGGTGGTTAGTTTCATTGCCCAGCTGCTCTACATCCTAAAGTACCAGGAAAACTGGTCCCTGTGGATTTGGGTCAACACTGCCAACATCATCTACTGGATTATCCTCGCGGTTCGTTTCCAAATGGGGGTTCACATTGGAACCTTCGGCGGCGACCTGTCACAAATTGCACTGCAAGCAGCCTTGCTGTTCAACTCCGTTTACGCTACCAAGGTCTGGGCAAGCGGTGAAGCGGATAACGAAGGGGGAACCACGAAGTAATGGATTATCAAAAATATAAACGGGTCTTGGGCATTGTCTTGGACTCTGTTGGCACCGGAGCCGCGGCGGACGCAGCTCAGTACGGTGACCTGGGAGCCGACACTCTCGGCCACGTCGGCGTGGCCTACCATGGCCAGCTACACTTGCCAAACCTCGCCCGGCTCGGTATCAGCAACCTCCGTGACCAGCCGATTTTGGGAATCGCACCAGCAAAGGCGCCCCTTGGTTACCAGGGGAAGATGGCCGAGATTTCCGCTGGCAAGGACAGTATGGACGGTCACTGGGAAATGATGGGCTTGCCGGTCAAACAGCCATTAGCAACTTTTCCGCAGGGTTTCCCAGCCGAGATTATCCGGAAGCTGGAAGAGTTTTCCGGCCGGCAGGTGATTGTTAACCGGCCTTACTCGGGGACGGACGTCATCCATGATTATGGCGAACAGCAGATGGATACCGGTGCACTGATTGTTTACACTTCCGGTGATTCGGTAATGCAGATTGCCGCCCACGAAGATGTCATTCCACTGGCTGAGCTATACCGGATTTGCCAGTATGCCCGTACCCTGTTGAACGGACCGGATAACATTGTTGGCCGGGTGATTGCCCGACCGTACATTGGCCCAGATAAGGACCACTTTACTCGCACTGCCAACCGGCGGGACTTTAGCCTCGAGCCGACTGGTGAAACAGCTATTGACAAGCTCCACCAAGCTGGCTGGGATACGATTGCAATCGGCAAAACGAACGATATTTTCTCGGGGCGGGGCTTCGGACAGGCTTTTCATAACGAGAACAACATGGACGGGATGGATCACGTCGACGAGGTAATGGGGCAGGACTTTACTGGCTTTTGCTTCACCAACCTGGTTGACTTTGACGCCATGTACGGCCACCGGCGAGATCCAATCGGTTTTGGTCAGGCCCTGATGGACTTTGACCAGCGACTGGGAACCGTGCTGGACCAGCTGCATGATGACGACCTGCTCGTGATCACCGCCGACCACGGCAACGACCCTGGCTTTACGGGAACGGATCACACACGGGAAAACGTCCCGTTACTCGTATACTCACCATCGATGCAAGGCCACGGGACACTTGGTACCCGGGCGACTTTTGCAGACTTTGGCGCCACGGTGCTGGAAAACTTCAACTTGCCGGCAGGACGGTATGGGAGCAGCTTCCTAAGCCAATTACAATAACGAACAGCCACCAACTCGCAGTGCGGGGGGGGTGGCTGTTTTAGAGTTGGTGAAGGGCAACATAACCATGAGGGTGCGACCAGCTAAAGTAATGAAAGCTGCCCGTCACTGAAAGATTCGTCCATTTACTGAAAAGTGCACCTTTAATGTCCATAACGGTGTACAATAAGCCTGCTTGGGAACACTAGGGAGGTTTTGTTACTAAAGCACTTATTGTTTGGGAGAGAATAAACTCGGCACCAATTGTTAAAATGAAGTGCAACAAAAAAGTTAGACAAAATTGATTATTTAAGCTACCAAGGTATGATTTCGGTATTCAACCGGAGTCATACCTTTTGTTTTTAAGGAGATACGTTGGTAATTAAAGTAATGAATGTAT
>SKEM01000150.1_pt1 | contig 53700 bp, 53 predicted proteins | sample 4826731 | NCBI WGS metagenome assembly SKEM01 (sample SAMN11008809, study PRJNA524170) | human gut metagenome | biome: Human fecal sample; material: Feces; isolation source: fecal sample from pouch patient p37 | host: Homo sapiens | place: Israel: Tel-Aviv | collected 2015-07-27 | reverse complement strand
CCCCCCCCCCACGACCATGCTCCTTGCCGGAAATTTGTCTTGCACTGTAAGTAGTTTACAGTGCAAGACAAATTACTGCAGGGGGTGATGATGGATTACCGATTGGAAGCGGTCCACGAAGTGATGTTCGCGATGTGGGCGTCGCGCTCGCGGGCCACACGCTCGTTCGAACGCGGCGCGCAAGGCGAGATGTTCGTATTGCGCGAGCTCGCGTTCCAGGGGCCGCGCACGCCGTCGCAGCTCGCCGAGGCGATGGGCGCCACGTCCGGCCGCGTCTCGACGATCCTCGCGGCCCTGACCAAGAAAGACTGGATTGTGCGCACGGCCGACCCGAAGGACCGCCGCAGCGTCGTCGTCGAACTGTCCGAAGAGGGCCGGCGCGCCTTCAGGCAACACGGCGATGAACTGGTCAAACGGCTCGAATGGGTGTTCTCGCAGATGGGTGAACGCCGTACGCGCGACTTCGTGGGGCTGCTCGGCGAATTCATGACGTACCTGTCGATATGCAATCCGGACGGCCCCGAGCCCACATCCGAACAGGTGCAGTCGGCGTTCGCACGCAACCGCAGGCTCCACGAGCGGATGCAGGAGATGGCGCGCGATGAAGGCCACATGTGCACGGGTGGCGCGCCACGTCAACCGTATATGCCCCCAACGCAAGCATAAAACCTTACAGCATAAGGAATCAACGATGCTACGAATCATGAAATACCTCTCCAAAACGGAGATAGGGCAGTTGCTCATCTCGCTCGTCACCATCGTCGGGCAGGTGTACTTCGACCTTGAACTGCCCAGCTACATGTCCGAGATCACGCGGCTCATGGAGACACCGGGCAGCCAGATGCGCGACATCTGGATCTCCGGCGGCAAGATGCTGCTCGTCTCGTTCGGCTCGCTCGTCTGCGCCGTCATCACCGGCTACTTCGCCGCGCGTGTGGCCGCGTCGTTCGGCCAGCGCCTGCGCTCGCTCGAGTTCCGCAAAGTCGAATCATTCGGCCCGTCCGAGATGCACCGCTTCTCCACGGCGAGCCTCATCACGCGCTCCACGAACGACGTGACGCAGATCCAGATGTTCATCACGATGGGCCTGCAGATGCTCATCAAATCGCCGATCATGGCCGTGTGGGCCGTGTGCAAGATCGCGGGCGAAGGATTCGAATGGACGCTCACCACGGGCATCGCCGTCGTGGTGCTGCTGTGCGCAGTCGGCATTCTCATGGCGCTCGTGATGCCGAAGTTCAAGGCGATGCAGCGCCTGACCGATGACATCAACCTCGTGGCGCGCGAGAACCTCACCGGCATGCGCGTGGTGCGCGCCTACAACGCCCAGGATTACCAAGAGTCGAAGTTTGAGGACGCAAACGCCGCGCTGACGAACACACAGCTGTTCACGAACCGCGCGATGAGCGTCATGATGCCACTGATGAGCACGATCATGAACGGGCTGTCGCTCGCGATCTACTGGATCGGCGCCTACCTGATCGAAGACGCCGGCGCGACCGAGAAGCTCACGCTGTTTTCGAACATGATCGTCTTCTCGAGCTACGCCGTGCAGGTGATCATGAGCTTCCTGCTGATGAGCATGGTGTTCGTGCTGTGGCCGCGCGCCGACGTCTCCGCGCACCGCGTGATGGAAGTGATCAATACCGAACCGCTCGTCACGTCCGGCACGCGCAGCCGCGGCCTCACCGTGGCCGAGGCGAAGCAGGCGGGCGTGATCACCGCCGCCGACGCCGCCGACTACCGCGACGACCTCGAGCTCGCCGGCCGCATCGAATTCCGCGATGTGAGCTTCACCTACCCCGATTCGCGCGAGGCGATGCTCGAAGGCATCAGTTTCACGGCGGACCAAGGCGACACCGTGGCGATCATCGGGTCGACCGGCTCGGGCAAATCGTCGCTCATCAATCTTGTGCCGCGGTTCTACGACGCGAGCGCCGGCGCCGTGCTCGTCGACGGCGTGGACGTGCGCGACTATGACCTCAAGGCCCTGCGCGACAAGATCGGCTATGTGCCGCAGCAGTCGTTCCTGTTCAAAGGCACGGTCAAGTCGAACGTCAGTTACGGCGACCGCCCCGGCGAACCGGAGGACGTGCCGATGCTCGACGCGTCGCGCGCGAGCGGCCGCAAGGCGGAGCGCGAGATGCTCAAGGCGGACGAGAACCGTGCGCTCACCGCACAGGAGGAGAACCGCGTCGAGCAGGCGTGCGACGTGGCGCAGGCGACCGAGTTCGTGGAGAAGATGCGCGGCGCGTTCGACGCGGCGATCGCGCAGGGCGGCACGAACGTGTCGGGCGGCCAGCGGCAGCGCCTGTCGATCGCGCGCGCCGTCTACCGCAACCCGGAGATCCTCATCTTCGATGATTCGTTCTCCGCGCTCGATTTCAAGACCGACCGCGTGGTGCGCGACGCGCTCAAGGAGTACGCGAAAGACGCGACGAAGATCATCGTCGCGCAGCGCGTCGGCACGATCATGGACGCGGACTGCATCCTCGTGCTCGACGACGGCCGGCTCGTGGGCAAGGGCACGCACCGCGAACTGCTCGAGTCATGCGATGTGTACCGGCAGATCGCGCAATCGCAGCTGAGCGAAGAGGAACTCAGCGCGTGACGCCGCGCATGGTGGAAACAGTCGTTTTGTGAATGGAAGGAATGCATTATGCCAGGAGGAATGGGGCCACACGGCCCGCGTGGTGGTGCGCCCACCGAAAAAGCGGATGATCTGGGCGGCGCACTCAAGGACCTGATGCGGTTCAGCCGCCGGTACATCCCGGCGATCATCGTCGCGCTCGTGCTGGGCGTGGTGGGCACGGTCTGCCAGATTATCGGCCCGGATTATCTGGGAGACATGACCGACGAGATCACCAAGGGTCTGCCCGCGATGATCAACGGCAAGCCGGTGCTGGGGGCCATCGACATGGCCGCCGTCACGCGCATCGGCTGGACGCTCGTGGCGCTGTATGTGGCGTACGCGCTGTGCTCGTACGTGCAGAGCTGGATGATGGCGACCGTCACGCAGCGCACGGCGCAACGCCTGCGCTCGGCGATCGACGTGAAGATGAACAAACTGCCGCTCAAATACTTCGACGAGCACAGCAACGGCGACGTGATGAGCCGCATCACGAACGACGTGGACGCCGTGGGGCAGACGCTCGGGCAGTCGCTCGGCTCACTGATCACCTCGGTCACGCTGTTCTTCGGCGCACTGATCATGATGTTCGCGAACAACTGGCTGCTCGCGTTGTGCGCGATCGCGGCGAGCCTGCTGGGCATGGTGCTCATGCTCGTCGTCATGCGGTTCTCGCAGCGGTACTTCGTCAAGCAGCAGGCTGCTCTTGGCGACGTCAACGGCCACGTCGAGGAGATGTACAGCGGGCACACGGTCGTCAAGGCGTTCGGCGGCGAGGCGGACGCGATCCGCCGGTTCGAGCGCTACAACAACGACCTGTACGAGTCGGGCTGGAAGAGCCAGTTCCTTTCCGGCCTGATGATGCCGATGATGAACCTCGTCGGTAACCTCGGGTATGTCGTCGTGTGCGTCGTCGGCGCCTGGCTCGCGATGAGCGGGCGCATCGAATTCGGCGTCATCGTGGCGTTCATGCTGTACATCCGTTTCTTCACGCAGCCGCTTTCGCAGTTCGCGCAGGCGTTCCAGAACCTGCAGCGCTGCGCGGCCGGCGCCGAGCGCGTGTTCACGTTCCTCAACGAACCGGAGCTCGCCGACGAATCGTCCAAGCAGCCGCTGCTCGGCGTGGGAAGCGACGGCGAGATCACGCCAGTCGAGGGGCGCGTCAGTTTCGAGCACGTCAAGTTCGGGTATGACGCCGACCGCATGATCATCCATGATTTCTCCGCGGACGTGCAGCCGGGGCAGAAGGTCGCGATCGTCGGGCCGACGGGCGCGGGCAAGACGACGATGGTCAACCTACTGATGCGGTTCTATGAAATCAACGGCGGCAAGATCTCGATTGACGGCATCGACACGAAGGACGTGCCGCGCTGGAACGTGCATGACCAGTTCTCGATGGTGCTGCAGGACACCTGGGTGTTCCAAGGCACCGTGCGCGAGAACATCGTCTACGCGAAGGAAGGCGTGAGCGACGAGCAGGTCATCGCGGCGTGCAAGGCCGTGGGATTGCACCGCTACATCATGTCGCTGCCCAACGGGTATGACACCGTGCTTGACGAGTCGGCCACGCTGTCGCAAGGCCAGAAACAGCTGCTGACGATCGCGCGCGCGATGGTGCAGGATTCGCCGATCCTGATCCTCGACGAGGCGACGAGTTCGGTCGACACGCGCACCGAGGAACTGATCCAGACGGCGATGGACAAGCTCACCGAAGGGCGCACGAGTTTCGTCATCGCGCACCGCCTCTCCACGATCCGCGACGCCGACATGATCCTCGTCATGAAGGACGGCGACATCGTGGAACGCGGCACACACGACGAGCTGCTCGCGCGCGGCGGTTTCTACGCCGACATCTACAACGCGCAGTTCTCCTTGGCGCAGTAGTGGATTGCAGTAAGGGCGCGGTGTGCGAAGTAAGAGCTTCGCACACCGCGCCCCTGTGTTGTGGTTTATGGGGTTGGTGTGTTCAGTGGGTTCCAGATGGGTGATGTGTCTTCCCTGAAGTAGTAGTCCTTGCCGTTGGCGATGAAGCAGGTGACGGTGGCGGGATCTTTGAGGTCAAAGCTGAATTTCGAAGCGGCCTCACCGCTGTCGTCGTAGCGGTCAGTGGCGAAGTTCTTGACGGCCACGTCGTTGTATTGCTCGTCTTCCTGTTTGAATTGCGTGAGGGTGTATTGTTTGCCGACCAGGTTCTTGCGGCGCAGACAGTCCACGACAGCGGTGTCCATGTCGGTGTATTGGTTTGGGTTACCCAGGTTGGCGCGGTAGATCTCATCGACATACAGGTATTCCAACTGTTTGCAATTCCCGTTGTCCTCGATGAATTTCTCGTGCTGCTCCTCAGACCAGCCTTCCGATGTCGCATGCCACAGTGGTGATCGTAGTCCATCAACAAATTCCTCGACTACTGGTTTGGTGTATCCTTTTGCCACCACGCAGTCTTGGTAGCGGCTCCATGCTGCGTCGTAGTCGCCTCGTGGAATGACGCCGTCATGGTCTAGGGCGCGCCGCAGGATATCCTGCTGTTGTTCCGACACGGAGCCTGGATGTTGTTGTGCATCGTCAAGCAGGAATTCGATTCTGGCAGTGATGGAAGGTGCCACCTTTTCCGCCATGCCGGTGGTAGACGACGTTGCTGAGGCTATGTCCTTCGGGGCTTTCGTACCGCATGCCGACATGACATAAATCGACAACATGGCGAGAATAAACGCAACGATACGTATTGATCTATGATGTGTGTCATGCATGGGATATTTTCCTTTTGTATATGAATAAACGAAGAATTGTCGTATGTCGCATATGAATATATGTGGCATACGACAATTCAATGTCTATGAGACACAGAGTATAATCCGTGAATCAATACACCCTGAATAGGGCATGGTCGCCGATTGCTGTTTCTGTGCCACGTTGATAGGCGGAACAGGTGTAACCTTTACTTACGTCTTGGAAGGCGTATGTACTATTGCCGCTTTGCTGTGCCTGACAATAGGAACGCATATTCACTGAGTACATGGAAATCTGCGACGTGGTCACTTGCACGTTGCGGCTGCCATGATAGTATCCACCTTCGATGGATCCCACACTGCGGGGTGTATAGGTCATCGATACGGCGGCTTGGGCCACACTGGCGGTGGAACATGCGATGCCCACGGATAGTAGCACCGTCACCACCTTCTTCCAATGAGAACGGAGCTTTGGCATTGCCCCTCCTCCTTTCGTCTTGAATAAAATTGTGCGCACCATTGTGCACACATCCATCATGGCTTCCCCATCTGTGCAGTTGCAAACTTTTGTACACGATGTGCGTATATCATTTCAAATTTGAAATTGTGCATTGTCGCATCGTATGCGTAAGTATTTCCTTAGATTTTCTGTGGACATATGAACGGATGGGAATCAGGGGGACACAAGTAATTGGTATGATTTGACGTATGGAAGGGGAATGGTGACACATGGGTACAGAGCAAACGAAGGGTGTGCCGACCGGTGCCGGAATCCGTATTGCCTTGGTGGAAAACGATGTTCTTGCCCGTAAACCACTTGAATACCTGCTCGCACGAGCGATGCCGGATTTGTGCATCGTCGAAACCTCCACCAACGGTAGGGATGCCACCCAATACTGTTTGCAGCATCGGCGGTCAATCGACATGCTGTTGACCGATATGCACCTGGGGGATGTGGATGGTCCGGCGATTGCATGGCGGTTGCGTCGTGCCGGCAGCATGCTGCCGATACTTGGTGTCACGTCATTGCCTCTGGATCATTATCATAATGCGGCTGTTGCTGCTGGAATGCAAGGTTTGTTGCCAAAGTCGAACATTGCGCGAATCGTCGCAGCGTTGCGAGATCTGCAGCAGGGCAAACCTTGTGCGGGGTATGAATCGCCTGCAATGGCGGTGGCGCGTATCAGCAAGAGTCACTCAGTTATGCACGTGCTCACCGATACACAAGCCAAAGTACTTGAATTGGCTGCAGACGGCTATGACTCCAACGGAATCGCGCAGCAACTCCATTGTGCCCCGTCCACCGTGCGCAAGCACAAGCAGAACATTCTTACCAGGCTCAATGTGCCGACGATTCAGGAGGCGGTGGCGCAATGGACAAGATTCCAGCACATGTTCAACCTCGATTGAAGTCGTGGTCCGATTGGCCCCTCGAGAATCGACATGGTGCCGGTCCGGTGTGCGTTATCGTAATCGCCACTGCCGTATTGGCATGGCATACAATGATGCTGCCTGAGCGCTCACCGTTGCTTGTAGTACTTATTGCCGTACAGATTGCCCTGTTTTGGCTCTCATACTGGATACAGCCCTCTTGGATCCCACTTGTGCTCATCTTGGTGCTTTCGATGATAGGGGATTGTGCATTCCCCCAATACAGTGACTACGTCATGAACGCACAGCTTGCTGCGCTTGGTCTGTTCTCATACTGGACGGACGACATATGCGCAGGACTCACGCTTGTTGTATTGAGCGCATACCAGTGGATATGGCTCACATTCAGCTCCTATGCACAATCAGATACCTCTACGGTTGCGCTCTTCATCGCATTGTTTGCTCTTGTCGCACTTATAGGAAGTATCGCGCGTCATCTTGTGGAACGTGCATATCGGCAACAACAGATGATGCAGGCAATGCGCAGCGGCATTCGTGCCATGGCGGTGGATCTCCATGATGCGGTCTCCGGCTCGCTCACGACAGCGGAGCTGCTACTGCAGCAATGCGAAGTCGAAGCAGATATAGCGTCTGCAATCGCTGACCCCATGTGGAAAGAACGTAACCGATGCATCCATGCGGAAATTCATAATGCCGAGGATAACGTGAAGGGAATCGTCGACCTTTTGCTGGCGGAATATGGGGAAAGCGATGAGGAGAAAGCGCAGCATCAATCCATTCGTACGATGCTTGATGCGCACGACGAGCAGATGTCTGAACAGGGAATCAACGGGCGGTCGGCTCTTGTCACTGGGGGAGAAGGAGCCGGTGTGCTGCGCGAACATGATATGCGCATGCTCTGTTGGCTCATCGACGCGATTTACGAATGTATACGACAGTCGCATCCGGATTTCTACGAACTGTCGGTCACCATTGACAATGCACATGCCTCGGTTATGCTGATGCACACTGGAAATACGGCGGCGTTGGCTTTGCCGCATATCCCATGGAACAAACGATTACGAGTGCACGTCGAAGCGGAAAAGCGTAAGGAATCCGCCATGGTGTTCATTACGATGAGACTGCATCGCCTGAGACGGCAGACGCAGCAGGAGGCCACTGCCCATTTGCTCGCCAAAATCCAATGTGTACAAAAGCCATAGAGCAAGAAAGGAAACCATTATGCCCAACATGAAGAAAATCGCTGCCGTGTGCGCGACGTTGTTGCTGCTTACGCCGCAAGCCGCATTCGCGAACACCGCCGGAGCAGTCGATGTTCCAGCTGCCACAGCCGGTGCACAGCCGCTCGGCAACTGCCCAACGTGGCTGTGGTGGTTCTGCGGCACCCCCAAGCGGAGTTAGGCGATAGCTGGTTTGCAATTAGTGACGAACTGCGGATTCCTGGGTGCTGTATTGTGGCGGCCGAGGATTCACTGTTGAGAAAGGTTGGGTGCCATGCTCACTGCTCGCAAAGGGCTCAGTATGATGGCATGCGTTGGGTTGGTTGCATTTTTGGGCAGCTGTGGAACACCCTCTTCCCAGGCTGAATGGAGCGGTGGCGGTGACACGACTCGATTTGCCAATAGCACGCAGGAGCGCATCATGACGCTATTGAAAAAAGAGGATATGGATGATTCGCAGATACGGATGTTGGAACATGCGCTTGCCAATGACGGCAAGGTGTCGGCGGCGGATTATCTGACCGCTTGGGATAATTACCGTCAATGTATGGTCGGCAAAGGATATACTGCGCCGACGATGCACAACATCAATGGCATATATATACACCAAACGAAAATGGATGCAAGCAACCTGAGTGAAGCGCAACAAGAAAAAATCAGCCGGGACAATAACGACTGCAAGTCAACATACATGCTTGCAGTGGACGATGTCTACCGAATAAACGTGGCCAATCCTGAAATGTATAGGGATCCTGATGTTGCTTTGGTGGATTGTTTGCGGCGTCATAATCTGGTTCCCAAGAGTTATACGGTTCGTCAGTATAAGGCGGAGTGGGATAAGTTTGTGGATGCTGATGTGTCCGATACCCGGTCTGAGCGGGAAGCGTATGCGTTGCGCCGTAGGGAGTTTGGTTTTGATTTCAATAACCCGCAAGTGCGTACGTGTGTGGTGACCAATGATTCCAACCTGCTGCTCGATGAACTTGAAGACTGGAAGCCATTCGGCTGATTTGTGGATGTCAGCCAAACGGCTTCCACGGTTCCAATTCATCGGCAATCGCGCTTGCGTTCACTCCGGCGACGCATGGGCGCACCTGCGGGTCACTGAAATCAAAACTGTACGCTTTGCGGCGCCGTTCATACGACTGCTGTTGGGTGAGGTTCTCGCCGTCGAAAGTCATGTCTGTGAATTGCTTGCCTTCTTTGCGGTATTGCGCCACCGTATATTCGACAGGTACCAGCTCATGTCGGCGTAGGCAATCGACCATGGCCACGTCAAGATCCACATACAGTTCCGGATTGACGATGGAATCACTATAGGCACTTGCCACATAAAGCGATTCCTGTTCCAGACAGGCACTTTGGTCCTGATGGAATTTCATCTGCTGCTGATCGCTCATGCCGGAGAAATCAAAGTGCATTAGCTCGACGACCAGTCCGTTCACCATATGCAATGGTGGTTCGTTGTAGCCTTTGTCCACCATGCACTGCCGATAGTTGCTCCATGCGGCCATGTAGTCGGTACGGCTCACTTTGCCGTCATGATCCAACGCCCGTTCAAGTGCAGTACGCTGTGCGTCTCCCATGGACTCTTCCAGGAAGGATTGGATGCTGGCCGATAGCGATGGCGCCGATCGTTGCGTCGAGGCGTCACTGCTCCACGCATCGTCTGCGATTTGATTACTGGCAGTCTCCGTGCCGCATGCACCCAGACACAGCAAACAAAGTGAGATCAGCGCGGTCGCCACACGGAGGCGCAAGCCTCTGCCGCGTTTGCGCAGTTCGGTAATATGCATACTCATATCCATATCACTGCGTGAGTTCGGTGCTGGTGGGCGCGGTGTCGCCGCGCGCGTAGAACACCGTGCCGGGGGAGAGCTCGCCGGACAGCAGCTGGGAGACCGTGACAAGTGTGAATCCGCGCTCGCGCAGCCCGCTCACGATCTGCCGGATCGCCTCCACTGTGCGCTCATTGCCGTCGTGCAGCGCGACGATCGCGCCGGAAGACGCGCCATCGAGCACATTGCGCGCGATGTCCGCGGCACTCGTCTTGGGATCCCAGTCGCGTGAATCCACATTCCACAGAATCACCGATTGCCCGTTGCCGCGTGCGGTTTCGACCACGGCCTCGCTCCACGCGCCGTCCGGTGGCCGGAACAAAGTCGGCTTGCCCACGCCGGCGCCCACGATGACCTCGTTGGTGTCGGCGAACCACTTGCCGAGTTCGGTGGGGGAGAGTGTATGCAGCTGCTTGTGCCGCCAGCTCAGCGAACCGATGTCGTTGCCCTGCGCGGCCATGGTCGCGAGCAACTGCCTGTTGCTGCCGGAGACGAACTGGCCTTGCACAAAGAACGTGGCCGGCGCATCCGCCTGCTGGAGCGCGCCCAGCAGTTGCGGCGTCACCTGTTTGTTCGGTCCGTCGTCGAAGGTGAGCGCGACGCATGCTGCGAATTCGCAGTCGAGCGGCATGGCGCCGACCACCGCGTCCGTTGCGGCGGCGAGCGCGCCGAGCGCATCGTTGACCTGCGGATTCGTGGCGGTGGAGCCTGGCTCGAGCATTGCGCTCGCGGTGGAGATCCGCGCGTTCAGCTCGCTGCGCAGCCGCTCGCTCGCCTTGTTCGCCGAACGGTCGTACGCGGTTTTCGCCACCGTGAGCTGTTTGTGCAGTTCGCCGCGCCGGTCCGAGTTGCGCGCGCCTTCCACGAGCCGGCGCAGTGTGTCGGCGTCGGTCTGCACATCGCGCATGCGGTTGACCATGCTCGTGCTCGCGGCGCCGAATCTGCGGGCGAGCTCATTGAGACCGCTGGTGCTTTGGCTGGTTTCGCAGGATGATGTCGTGAGCGCGGAGACGGTGTGCGTGTCGTCGATGTGTTCGATTTTGTTCGCGAGCGCGGTGGCATGCTCCTCGCTGATTGTTTTGCCGTCGCCTTGCGCGAGCTTGGAGGCGTTCGACAGCGTCGTCGTGTATGTGGTGTTGAGTGTGCCGAACTCGCGTTGCGCGGACTCGCATTCGGCGAGTGCGGTGGCGTGTTCCTCCTGCTGGCGGCGATGGGACGCGTTGACGATCGGAATGACGACCGCCGCGAGCAACCCCGCGATGGCGAGCAGCGCCGCGATGACGGCGAGCATTGTGTTGCGGCGGTGGTGTGGCGGAGGCGCGGTGGGTGCCATTTCTTCACTGGTGAATCCGGTGTCGAAGAAATCGAGATTGTTGTCGTGTTGTGTATTGGTGCGTTCGGAAGAATTGTCAGTCATGTTGCCCCCCGTATTCAGTCATGACATTCCGCTATTGGATTTCAATGATATGCCCACTGCCTGCAGGATAAGTAGGTGTTCGCAGGAAATAGGATGACGAGTGCGAAAGAGACTGCTCAGCGAGCTCTTTCGCACTCGTCATCTGCTGTGAGGATATCGCATAAGATGCAACATCAAGTGCTGCCTACTGGTTGAGCTTGATTGCTCGGTAGACGCGCAAAGAAGGGAATGTATAGCAGTAGTTGCTATTGTTGGGATGGGGGCCTCGATAAGGGCTCCATGTGTAGTTGTTGACATCGTCAATGTATTGCTGTTCTATGGATCCCCGATTGTTGCCCGGGCAGATGATGCTCACGCCGGCATTGCCGTATCGGCCCATTGGGGCTCCATTGTAGTAGTAACCTGTACCTGCCCAGCAAGTGTAATAGTAGCTGTTTCCAAGTACGCCTGGTCTTGTTGTGGAGATGACTTTGTAATTGGTTGATGTGCATGCCGTTTTGACGATATTGTCGCCTGCTGCGTATGTTGAGACGGCTGTTGCGTATGCTGGATTCTGCCATGTCGGAGAGAGCTGCAGTTCTCCGGATAGGTATCCTTCCCATAGGATGTCATCCGAATCATCAGCGTTGAGCTGCGTAATATCCTGTTCCAGAACTTCCGGATTAGCTACAATGCCTTCTTCGACCAAATGCACGTTTTCTGGGAGCGAAGCGGGGGATGCATGGGCTTGCTGCGGCGCAATGAGCGGCAGCGCAGCCATAAGGATCATCATGCTAAACGCGGTGATGATGCACGCGACTGACAAATAACGTGGCTTCATGACGTGTCCTTCTCTGTTGCTTTGGCTATTTACAGTATTTCAACTTTGAAATACTTCAGATGTCGAGACCCAAACTGCCCCAATCTCTACGATCTGATGGGGCCAGTCTACTATGCCAGCAAACGCGACATGCGTAGGGAGGTATTTTCTGTAAAAATGTTGGAGCGGTATGGGGGCAAGTACCCAAGTGCAATGTGACAATTGTTGCAGCGGGTGTATACTGTCGTACAGTATCGAACAAATGTTCGAGCGTGCTGTTGAAGGGTGGTAGCTTGCCGTCGATGACCGATATCGCGATTGCCGCAGATGTGTTAGGGGTTCCTGCGGGTGCGTTGTTCTGCTTCGTCTACGAGTTTCACGGGGGAGACCTGCAGGAATCTGCACAGGTCGGCGAAAACGACGATGGGGATGGGGCGGTCACCGGTGAGGTAGCGGCTCACTGAGACCCTATGCACGCCAATCGCCTCGGCTATCTGTTCGTCGCTGACTTTGCGCCGCGCCTTTTGCGCCCGCAGCTCGGCGGCGAGTTCTTTCGCGAATTCCTGCCCGTAACTTGCCATGTCTTTCAGTGTACAACACGCTGCTGCTGAATCTGAAAGTTGACAATATGAAACCATATGGTTACAGTATGGTGTGTCAGGTCAAACAAAGCAGAAAGGAAATCAAGACCATGGCGAGCAATATTGATGAGTGGCTGCTGAAGACGCAGCAATGGCTGAACCGGACGTATGGCGCAGATTCGCGCTTCGACAAGGTTCCGGAGGACGGCATTACGCGAGCGGCAACGGTGTATGGACTGCTGCATGCATTGCAGATCGAGCTGGGCATTGAGCAGACGGCTGATGCATTTGGCCCTGGGACGCAGTCGCGGTTTGTGACGCGTTGGCCGGGTGGCATCCGGCAGCAGGCGGATGGTGTGACGGAGGAATCGAATGTGTACGCGATTATCCAAGGCGCATTGTGGTGCAAAGGGTATGGCGCGTATGAGTCCGATGACATCACACGGCACTTCTACGGTCCCACTGGTAAGGCAATTCGAGCGCTGAAGGTAGATATGGGCATTGGCGGTGATTCAACGGTGACGATGGAGATCATGATGGCGCTGCTGTCGATGCAGCAGTTCAAGCTGATTGCGGGATCTGGTGGCAAGCAGGTCATCCGAGAAGTGCAGCAGCAAATCAATGAACAATATCGTTCCTATACAGGAATCATCCCGACCGATGGTCTGTATGGTCGTGAAATGAACACGGCGCTCATCCAGGTGTTGCAGGCGCTGGAGGGCTTCACCCCCGACGAGGCGACCGGCAATTTTGGCAACGGTACCCGTTCCAGGCTCAAGACGATCAATGCTTCCACTGCAGGGGCCAATCCGAAATGGGTATGGCTTGCATCTGCCGCATTGGTATGCAATGGGTATGGCTCCGTCGTCTACTCTACGTGGAATACGGTCATCAGCGGGACAATCGACGAATTCCAGAATGAGTACGCGTTGCCGGTGAGCCAAAGCGTGGATGCCTACACATGGATGAGCCTGCTGACTTCGTGCGGTAACCCGAATCGCCCGGCCAAGGCGTGCGATACGCGATTTGAGATCACCGACGAATTCGCCGAACAGCTCAAAGCGGATGGATATGAGATCGTGGGTCGCTACCTGACAGAACCGGGGCAGGAGAGCTTGAATCCGGCGGATTATTTCAAGGCGATTAGGCCTGGTGAGCTTGAACGCATCGTCAAGCATGGACTCAAGTACTTCCCGATCTTTCAGGAATACTCCACCAAACTCACGCATTTCACCCCGGAAGCAGGTAAACGTCATGCGCAGGAAGCCGTCAAGGCTGCGCAACGACTCGGCGTACCGCCCACTGTCATCTATTTCGCGGTGGATATGGACGTGTATGAGTATCAAGTCGAAGACGTGATCGTGCCATATTTTAAGGCCATTCAGGACAATCTCAGCGATGGCTACGGTGTGGGTATTTACGCGTCGCGCAACACCTGCTCGATTGTCTCCGAACATGGTTACTCCATCTCAAGCTTCGTGTCCGACATGTCCACCGGTTTTTCCGGCAATCTTGGCTTCCCGATTCCAGCGAACTGGAACTACGACCAGTTCGCTGAAATCAGCGGATACCACGACAAATGGGACCTCGATCGCGTCGCCTACTCGGGGCGAGTTTCGGCATGTGGTTATGTTTCGAATACGAGTACTGGAGGATACGATGATCCGGATCCGTCAGATTCGACGAAAGATCCTTTCTATCAGTGGATTCTTGGTGTGGAGAATGAGTGTGTATCAGAAATGGGGACTATTTTTAATCCGCTGTATGCCTATAGATCTTCTATTGGTGAGTTCATTCTTGAATGGCTTCGCAAGCCAAAGTACTGGTCTGATGGCAGTTCGGGAAAGCAGCTCATGTGGCATACATATACTCCAGAGCTCAGCACATCGGCGGAAGTCGCGCAAGCTCGGGCGGTATGCGTGACGGTGTGTAAGCGGCAGCATGATATTAGAACGTCCGGAGTTTACCCGGATATCGCGCATTGTGCCGCAACCATGTTGGGGTACCTTACATGGGGAGTGGAGACACAGCAGGATAAATATGGACTTGGCGATTTGGGCGGATGGCCGCTAGACCTTCTTCAAATCTGGGGCGCCTACACGCGCGAAGGAAAGGGGACTGACCTAGCGCAGTGGCTGCATGCTCATCTCGGTTCTCTTGAGGATGGTGTGGGATTCGGTTACGCTGACGTATTGGCTGACGCTGATGCTTGGATGCTTACCAAGTATATGAAGGAACATGTTTCTGAGCATTCTCTCTCTGAGGCAATTAAAACTACATTCTCGCAAAGTCATACACATCGAATTGCTCGTTTTTACAAGAGCCGATTTGGTGGTGTTGCAGACAATGTCGTGAGGGCTTTCCTGCCTCTTCTTAATGGCATCGATGTAGGTGATGCAAACTTCACGTGCACGTTGGGAATGTTGCAGGGTGCTGCTAACGCGAATACATTACCATCTATGAGTGAAGGAGCAGTTTTGGCTCGAGCATATGCTGCATTTTTGGCCAATCCACATAGGTGAGATAGAGAAGGTAGAGCAATGGAGGCATCAGTTTCCGTAAGTGCTGATGCCCCCATTGTTTCGACGAAGATGAGGAACATCGCAGATAGTTTTCTCGAAATTATTCTAGATAACGAGTCATTGCGGATTTTGCTTTGTAATCGGACATCGAATGCTAATAAAATGCAGTGATCAAAGCCAAAAGCAGGAGAGGGAGGGAGAGAGGTAAAGTGATGACGGTAACGACGGTGGCTAATATTTGATGGGATTTATCAGTTATATTACTCTGTCGGGTATCGATGGACGTTGGAAACCGCACGCCGATTATTCGCACAATAGCACATAGAAACCAGCTCGCTATTCCTGCAATCAATACTGCGGTGAAAGCTGCCCAAGTTGTTTGCTTTGCTCTCCCGAGCCAATCGCCGTGGGCCAATGCCAGATAGATGCATCCCGCTTGAGTGCACAATCCCAGCCACCAAAGTGCTTTCCGAATGCCCGTAATCCATTGATCGGCGCGAATGCGCTTTAACTTATCTCGGAAATGAATGTTGTGGATGAGGCGCATACCCATCACCTACTCCCATGGTTGCTGCTCATCAATTGGAAGTAGTATAACATGCGACTACTCAGGAGGCATTCGTGGCCGTTACTCGGAGATAAGACATGAATATGAATGAATATGAAAGGAACAAATTATTCAGGGAATCGATATCAGTAATTGGAAGGCGGATTTCGATCCTGGCCGGGTACCATTTGATTTCCTTGTGGTGCAGGCCACATGGGGTGCGGGTGAGTTCACCGGCAACGGGATCGTGCGTGGCGTGTGGACGGGTGCGGACGCGAAAATCCAGCGATGCATTGCGCTCAGCAAACCGTTTGGCTACATGCACTACATTCGTGGAGTCGGTGCCGAAGCCGAGGCTCGGTTCTTCGCAGTGAACACGGTCGGCTATCTGCATCACGGTCTGCCCGCTGTGGACTGGGAGGCTGCTGACAATACGGCATGGGGTGATACGGCGTATCTGGATAGGTTCCTGTCTAGGTATGTCCGGCTAACCGGTGTGCATCCCCTGGTGTATGTGCAGCAGTCGGCTATGGCATCCGTCGCTCCGGTGGCAAGCCGGCATGACTGCGGTCTGTGGGTGGCGCAGTACGCGGATGATGCGCCGACCGGCTACCAGTCCCATCCTTGGAACGAGGGCGCATATGCATGCGCGATGCGCCAGTATTCGCCGCATGGGCGACTGCCTGGATATGCCGGAGACCTCGACCTCAACGTGTTCTATGGCGACCGTGCCGCATGGAACAAATACGTGATGCACGGTGCATGATTTGGTGACTTGTTGCGTGAAAGGAGGTGAGGCTTATTGGATGATACTCAGAGCCTGATGGATGATGCGCATGCGGATGTGGAGAGCGATGACGATTTCACCCCGACATTCAGTCCGCGTACGCGCACAGTGGTGTATGTGGCATGCATGGTAATGGGTGTGGTGGCGTATGTGCTGACTGTGACCACATCCGCGATTGACGCGCCTGTATGGCTTACGGTGGCATGCGCCACGTGCACCGCGGTGCCGGGCTATGTGGCCGCTGCATTTGGGGTGCATTACGATGGCATCAGCATTCGCAGATAGTGACTGATGCACGTCGTAGGCAAATCCGGTTGAGGTGATCCAACATCGATTTGTGCGGTGGATGGAAAAGCCACCGGCGCGGCTCCATACAATGGAAGGGCGAAAACAGTAAGGAGGACACATGTTCATCGATCATGCGGCTGTGTACGTGGAGGATCTGGAGCGCGGCGCGTGTTTCTACGAACAGTATTTCGGCGGCGTGCGCGGCGAGCGGTATGAGAATCCGCGGACCGGGTTCTCGTCGTACTTCATCACATTCGACGGCGGCAATACGCGCCTGGAGGTCATGCATAACGACGCGATCGCGCGCCCGGTGGACCGCGGTGCGCGCGGATATGCGCACGTCGCGGTCCAACGTCGGCTCGCGCGAGCGCGTAGATGAGCTCACTGCGCAGCTCGTGGCGGACGGATATGAGAAAATCAGCGGTCCGCGCGTCACTGGCGACGGCTATTACGAAAGCTGCATTCTGGATGCGGAAGGCAACACTGTGGAGATCACCGGCTGAGCGCACGGATTCACAGAGGATTTTGAGGTTGCTTTACAGGAACGCCAAGAGTGGGGTAGGTACTATGTAATCACCGGCCGCAAGGTTGGTGGAAAAACTGAATATCTTCTCTTCTTCTTCCCTCTCTATGAGGCCCGGCTTTTGAACCCCTTCGGCCGGGCCTCATTTCTTTTTCCCTACCAGCGGCGGCGGGCGAGCCAATAGCCGAGCAGCGCACCGCCCACGAACAGCAGCGCCGGAGCGAAGGAGGAGAGCATGGCCACCACGTCGCCCACCGTCGATGGCATGGGTGTATCGGGCAGGATGTTGTGGAAGTAGCCGTACAGCATCGGCGCCGTGGCCCCCGCAAGCATCGCGAGCGCATACCAGCGGATCGCCTTGCGTGAGCGTTGCCGGAACAACAGCGCGCCACCGGCGACCGGGCTCGCCACGAGCGTGCTCACCCCGCTCACCGGTGTGAACAGCGCGTCGGCGTCGGGCATCAGGGGCACCCGGCCCACCAATACGAGGGCCGCCACCCCGAGCACCGCCGCCGTGACCGCTATGCGGTGCCTCCTGTAGAACCGCCTCCACGTACGCATGGGATCATCCACTCCTTATCAATCAATCGAACTGATGTTCGACTCTCTCTGTGCGCCATTATGCCCATTGCCCGCAGACATGCGCCGGCGCGCGTACAGTGGGCGCTTATGCATGCTTTCTTTTCACGATTCGGCTGGCAGGTCCTCGGTGTGCTGTGCCTCGCCGGCGCCGTCGCGCTCGGCGTGGCCGTGCACACGTACCACATCCTGCCCATGGACACCGCCATCTACGACTGGGTCCACGCGCACATGATCAGCCCGGGGCTCACGCCGGTGGTCCGTGCGTTCACGCAACTTGCGAGCGCGGTGGGGCTCATCGTGATCGCCGTGGTGCTGCTCATTGTGCTTGCCGTGTGCCACCATGCGCGTATCGGTGTGGCGATTGCGCTCAATCTGACGGTGGAGGCCGCGCTGAACGAGGTCATCAAGGCGATTGTGCAACGGCCACGGCCCTCGGTGGAGCATCTGGTTGTGGAGCGCGGCTTCAGCTTCCCCTCCGGGCATGCGATGGCCGCCACAGCGTTCTACGGGTTCCTCATCTATCTGCTGTACCACTACCGGCGCCATACCGCCGCCGTTTGGGCGCTCATCGTGGCGTTGGGCGTGATTGTGCCGGTCATCATGTTCACGCGTGTGTATCTTGGCGTGCACTATGCAAGCGATGTGCTGGCGGGCTTCCTGTTTTCGATCGCGTACCTGACGCTGCTGTCGGTGCCTGTGCTGCGGTGCACCCTGCTGCGGCCACAGGGCATAGCCGCCGAAGGCGTTGTTGCGTAGCGGGCCTCCTTTCCTGTTAATGGGTAGTTCCCCTCTATAGGTAGTACCCATCTTGCTGCGGGTACTACCTCTTTGTGGGTAGTACCTTTTACGGGTAGTGCTTTTTTGCGGGTAGTACCTTTTACGGGTAGTGCTTTTTTGCGGGTAGTACCTCTCTTGTTACGGGTAGTGCTTTTGCCGTTACGGGTAGTGCTCTCCCAAACAGCCGGCGTCCATTCTGCGCTACGGGTAGTGCGTGTTTATCGGGAAACAATATGTTTTTGGTCATTTTCCACTACCCGTAGCAGGAGAGGTGCCGCCAGCTGCAGAGGGAGGCACTACCCGTAGCGACGGAGGCACTACCCGTAGCGGAAGGAGTGAGACGCCCAGACTGCAAACCGTTCTGTCGCATAACGAAAGAGACCCGGCCGGGGGAAGTGGCCGGGTCTCTTGAGAGAGGAAAGAGAAGAAAGAAGGTTTCAGTTATGTCAGCTGTTCGGCTGATGTCTTCAATATAACCACCGCTGTCTTGGGAGAACGGTGGAGAAACCTGAAAGTCTTCTGTGAATTATTGCGCAGGCCGGATGGACGCCCACAACAACCCCGTCATGTTGCCCGCCCAATCGGCGTGCGGGGCCGCGGACGAGGTGCCGAGCGCCTTGTACGCGAGCATCGAACCGAGCACGGTCTGGAACAGGAACGGCGCGTCGAGCCCAGCGCGGAACGCGCCGCTCGCCATGCCCCGGCGCAGAAAATCGTAGAACCGTTCGGCCGCCGGCTCGATCACACTCTTCGCGATGTTGCGCAAGTGGGCGTTCTCCGAAGACAGCACGACGCCGATCGCCTTGAGTTCGAATTCCTCGTCGAAACAGTCGATGATGCGCCGCAACACGGTGTGCAATGATTCACGCGACGGCTCGAGCACGGAGAAATCCAGCGACGGCGCCACGGTGAGCGTGAGGTGCCGGATCAGGTCGTCGGTGTTGGCGTACCGGCGGTAGATCGTGGTCTTAGCCACGCCCGACCGCCGCGCCACTGATTCGATGTTGACCGCGCCAATGCCTTGGGCGATGATGATCTCCAACGTGGCGTGCATGATCTTGCTGTCGGTGCGCTCGCGCTGCTGCTCTTTCGTCTCTTTCATCTTCGCTCCCCTTAGCCAACCAGCTTCGTGCTTTCCACCTTGGCGCTGTACCAGGCGTTGAACTTGCCCAAGCTTGGCCGCAGCAGCAGTCCGATGAGCAGCATCGGCACCAGGAACAGCGCGAGCTTGCCCATGGCGATCCAATAGTCGTTTTCATAGATGCCGGCGATCGCGCCGCGCAGCGCCGTGACCGAATACGTGACCGGCAGGAACGGGCTGAGGTCACTCACGAACTTCGGCAGGATCGCGAGTGGGTACGCCGCGTCGGAACCGGAGATCTGCATGACCAGGAAGAGTACGCCGATCGCCTTGCCCACGTTGCTGAAGCTTGCCACAAGCGTGTAGGTGAAGAACGAATACACGAGCGAGCTGAACCAGCCGGTGAGCATGAACAGCATGGGGTGCACCGACTGCACGCGCAGGAACAGCAGGGTGCCGGCGCATGAGAACGTGCTCTGCATCAATGCGATGCACGCGAACACACCGTAATGGCCCAGGAACTCCTGCCACGGCTTCGGGTCGCCCAATTCTTTGCTGCGCTTGGCCGAAAGGCTCGTCTTGAGCGTGACCACGAGCAGCAGCGCTCCCACCCACAGCGGCAGGAACGTGTAGAACGGCGTCAACGCCGCGCCGAAGTTCTCCACCGGGAACAGCCTCTTCGTCTTCAACTCCACGGGTGCCGAAAGCGTGGTGGCGAGCGCATTGGAATTGCCGCTGAGCACCTGCTTGACCATCCCCATGTCCCCGGTCGTCAGCGCCTTGTTGAGCTGGCCGTTGAAGTCGGAGAGCTTCTTGCCGGCGTTTTCGAGGTCGGTCGCGGAATCGTCAATCAGTGTGCGCACGCTCGTCAGCTGTGTGTTCGCGCTCTCGCCCGCGCTGTCGAGGTCGCCGAGCGCGTCCTTCGCCGTGCCCACGCTCGTGTTGATCTGCTGCGCCGCGCTGGTGAACGAGCTGTTCATCTGCGCGAGGTCAGGCTTGATCGTCGAGTCGAAGTCGCCGCTGATGCCGCTGATCGCAGCCCCGGCCTGCGCGGCGAGGTCTTTGATCGACGCGCGCGTATCGCCGTTGACGTCCACATGGTCGGTGATGTCGGCGGCAGCCGCGTCGAGCGTGCTCGCCAGGTTCGCCAGTGTCTTCGAGACGGCGTCGAGCCGGTTGATGAACGACTGGATCTGCCGGCGCATCACGCCGTTCTCTGGCAATGAAGAACCGTCGAGGAGTGCCTGCAGGCGGTCGCGTGTGGCGGCGTAGGCCTTGCTTTCCGCCGCGATGTTGCCGGACTGGTCCTTGATCGCGGCCACGGCGGCGTTGGCTTGGCCATCCACGCTGCTGAACAGTGTGTCGACGCGCCCGGAAAGCGCCTCGAGGCTGCTTGAGCTGGCGTCGAGCGCGTCGCCGACCGCCGCCACGGAGGTGTCGAGCGCGCCCGTCAGGTCACTCACCGCTTTTTTGGCGTCGCCCATCTTGCCCGCGGCGTCTTGTGCGGTGTCGCCGGCCTGCCCGATGAGCTGCTGCGAGCTGCTGAGCAGTGTCTGGGCGGAGTCGGTCAGGTCGCCGTACGCGCGCAAGGTGGCGGCGCTTTCGTTGAGTGTGCCCGCCAGCTCGCCGATGTTCGCGTTGAAGTCCTTCAGCCGGTTCTGCGCCTCCGGTTTGCTGAGCGAATCGAGCATCGACGAGGCGATGTCGAGTGCGGTGCCCGTGAGTGTTTTGGCGAACATCTCGTTGATCTGCGCGGAGATTTCGTCGGCGCCCTGTCCGGTGACCTTGGGGGCGAGCGCGTTGAGCTTCTCGTTGTTGTAGTAGTCGAGTGTGGCATGCTGCGCGTCGTTCGTGAAGAACGTCATCATCGTTTTGCTGAAGCCCTTGGGGATGACCACGGCCGCGTAGTACTTGCCGGATTTGGTGCCGTCGATGGCCTCTTGCGCGGTTTTGGTGAAGGCCCAGTCGAGCTGCGAGTTGGCGCGCAGCGTGTTGATCACTTGGCTGCCGATGTCGACGCGCACAGGCAGCAGGTCGCCCTTGTACCCATCGTCCTCGTTCGCGATGGCGAACTGCAGGTTGCGCGTGTTGGCGAAGGGGTCCCAGCACGCCGCCACGTTGAACCACGTGAACAGGCCGGGAATCACGGTCAGGCCGATCACGATGATGATCGAGACGATGTTGCTGGTGATGTGTTTGACGTCGCTGACGAAGATCTTGCCGATCATGCTCATGATGCGTGCTTCCCTTCGTGGTGCTTGCGGCCGTCGAACAGACGGTGGCGCAGTTGGTCGAGGTTCATGTCGAGGGTGTTCTCCAGGTCGGCGAGGTGCTCGGCGTCGGGGGAATCGTCGTCCTCGTCCGCACCGTGGGGCGCCCCCTGGGCCATCACGGCGCTGAACCGGCGCCTGTGCTTGTGCCCGCCGCTCAGCAGGCCCTGGTGCAGGATCAGCTCGCGCAGCGACTGTTCGCTGAGGGTGCCGAGTTCGGCTTGCTGGCGCAGGCTGTCGCGGATCGATTCGACGACCATGAGGAACGTGATGATCAGCAGGATCCAGACGATCCATGTGGCGAGCGCGACGAGCTTGGTGCCGTCGGTGAACGAGAACGTGACGAACAGCGCGATCGGCACCACGAACCCGGCCACCAATGCGCCGCGCATGAGCTTGGGGTAGAGGTGCGCGAATCGGTGGGCGCGCTCCTCTACCTCTTTGCGGTAGCCGGCTTGGTCGGCGAGCACGCGTATCGCGAGCGAGAGGTTGAAGCGGTGCACCGGCGTGTACACCTGCTCGCCCACGATCATGTCAGATTCCTCGATTTCGCGCGCGAACAGGTGGTTGAAGTTCGACATGAGCGGGCGCAGGCCCAGGCCGATCGCGAACGATATGGCCACGAACAGCAGCAGCATGAGCATCACCTTCACCCAATGGCCGTCATAGAATCCGCCGATTGTCTCGCGGAACGCGTCGATCGAATAGGTGAAGGGGAACAGCGGGTACAGCGCACGGTAGAAGTGCGGCATCATCTCGATGGGGTAGAGGCCGGAGGCGCCGGGGATCTGCAGCATGACCATCGCCACCACGAGCGCCTTGCCCACGTGCATGAACGTGGCGGAAAGCGCGTACGCGATCGACACATAGACGAGCGAGGTGAACCATGCGGTGAACACGAACAGGGGCGCGTTCACTGTCTGCACGCCGATGACCAGGTCGCCGATCGAGCACACGAGCCCCTGGAGTCCCGCGATCATCGCGAGCAGCAGCCAGCGCGCCATGTAGGTCTGGTTCATCGTCACATGCCGCCCGGCGAGGCCTTCGTCGTCCACTTCGAGCTTGATGAGCACCATGAGCATGAACGCGCCCACCCACAGCGCGAGGCTCGTGAACAGCGGCGCCATCGCGGAGCCGTAGGTGTGCACGGGGTAGAGCGTGTGCGTTTTCAGCACGGTCGGCGAGAGCATGAAATTCGCAATGCGCTCGGCGTTGAGCGAGCCGCCATCGCCGGTGAGCTCGTCGAGCACGTTCACATTGGCGAGCGCGCCGAGATCGGTGCCCACCGTGTCGAGTTTGCCGATGAACGTGGCCAAGAGCGCGTCGGTGCTCTTGAGCGAATCCGCGGCGTCGGTGCAGATGTCCGCCAACTGGGTGAGCACGATCTTGCTTTGGTCGACGAGCGCGCTTTCGCCGCTCAGGCCGCCGGAGAGCGTGCCGCTCGTGCCGGCGAGCGCGCTCAGCCCCGCGTTGAGCTGTGGCAGCGCGCTCGAGCTGAGCGTATTGCGCGCGCCGCTGATCGCGTTCAGCGTGGTTGTGCTGGTCTGCGAGAACTGGTCGATCGTGCTTTGCGCGCTTGTGGCGGCGGTTTTCGTGGAATCGTTGAGCTGGGTGAGCGCGGCGAGCGTGGCGGCGGCCTTCTGGTTTTCGCGCGTCAGGTCGTCCACGATCTGCTTGATGTTTTCGTTGAACGGGTTGTCCGGCAGGTTCTTGAGGTCTTCGATGAGCTGCGCCACGTCGTTGTTGACGCTCGTCATGCTGTTGAGCGCGGTGCCGGCGGCGCCGTTGGCCGCGAGGATGCCGTTCGTGATGCGTGTGGCGTCGGTTGTGGCTTGGCCGCTCGCCTGCAGGAACAGGTTGCTGCCTTTGTCGAGCTGGTCGGAGGCGCTTGCGGTGAAACTGTTGAGTCCGGACTGGGTTTTCGTAAGCAGGCCGGAGGCGGTGGCGAGCCCCGTGCCGGCGGTGTTGGCTGCGGCGGTGACCTCGTCGAGCGCTTTTTCGGCTGCGTCGGTCTTGGCTTTGGTGTTGGACAACGTGGTGCGCAGGTCGGCGATCATGGTACGCGTTTTGCCGAGGTTCGCTGTGGTCTTGTCGATCTGCGCGAGCGCCTGCTGCACGGAGCTGTCGGCCTGCTTGCTGATCGACGTGTTGGTTTTGTTGACGATGCCGCTGATCACGTTGCTGACCGTGGAGACGAAGGTGCTGTTGACCTGGCGGTCCACGGTGGTGGCGCCCACGCCGGTGATCTTGGGCGCCACGGCGTTTGCCTTCTCGTTGACGTAGTAGTCGAGCTGCGGCCGGGTGCTGGTGCTGGTGAGCACGTTGGCCATCGCTTCGCTGAAGTCGCCGGGAATCACGATGGCGGCGTAGCAGTGCGCCGATTCCACGCATTCCATGGCCTCGGCTTTGGCCATGAATTGCCATCCGAGCTGGTGGTTCTTCTTGAGGGTGCCCACGATCTGGTCGCCCAGATTCATCTTGCCCAGCAGCGAGCTGTCCGCGCCCTTGTCTTCGTTGGCCACCGCCACACGGATGCCGGAGGTGTTGCCGTACGGGTCCCAGAATCCGGCGATGTTGAACCATGCGTAGAGCGCGGGGATGAAGGTGAGGCCGAAGATGATGACCCACGCCGTCGGCACGCGCAGCAGACGCTTGAGGTCGCGCTTGAGAATGAACCATATGTTGCGCATGGGACTCCTCTTCTGCCGGGCGGTGGATGGTGCCGTAGAGCAATCATAAACGATACGCTCTACGTAGCGCTACGGGTAGTGTAGCGTTATGCCGAAGGCGTGCGCGCAGTTGTGCTGCGGGCGGCCTGTGATGCGCTGTCAAGTACCACAATGCGGTCCGCATTGTGGAATTAATGAGGATTCTTCGTGCAAAACTCTTGTTTTACGCGCCTGCGCCCAATAGATTGTAAATCATTTACGCACCAACGCAGCTCATGTCCATCATGCAGACGTCAATCTTCCGCATGCCGGTCTTTTCGCGCCGCGCAAAACCAAGTTGTCGCGCGCCGGGCTGCCCCACCGAAACGGAGCGCAACGCATGACCCAGCAGTCCGCACTGCCCACCGCGCAAGACGCCAAACGCCGCCTTGCCGTGCCCGACTACATCAACATCGGCGTGTTCTCCGCCCTGTACTTTGTGATCGTGGCGCTGTGCGCGCTCGTCAGCAACATCATCTTCGGTGTGGCCGGCAACCTGCTGCTGCCCGCGTTCGCCGCGCTGCTCGCGGGCCCCGTGTTCATGCTGCTCAACGCGCGCGTGCGCGCATTCGGCGCGATCACCACGATGGGCGTGGTACTGGGATTGTTCCTGTTCGTCTCCGGGCACTTCGCCACATCGCTCATCACTGGCATCGCGTTCCCGCTGCTCGGCGACCTTGTGGCGCGCCTCGGCGCCTACCGCAACAAGGCGGCGCTGCTCGGCGGCTACGTGCTGTTCTCGTTCGGCTGCGCCGGCCCGATCCTGCCGATCTGGCTCATGAAGGGCGCCTATATCGCGAGCCTTGAGCGCAAAGGTAAGGACTCCGCCTATATCGCGAGCCTGTTCGGCCACGTCAACACGGCCACATTTGCCGGCGCGATGCTCGCGATCGTCATCGGCGCGCTCGCGGGTGGCGTCTTCGGCCTTGTGCTGCTGCGCCGCCACTTCGCGAAGGCCGGGGTCACGCAATGACAGCCGCTGCGCGCGCAGCCGGTGTGCGCACCCGCGCGCTGCGCCTCGACCCGCGCGCCAAACTCGCCATGCTCGCCGTGGCCAACGTGCTCATGTTCCTGCACGCCGGCCCCGCCGCGCAATCGCTCTCGGTCGTGCTGTTCTCGCTGCCGCAGCTGTTCGGCGGCAAAGCGGCCGCCAGCGTGCGCATACTCGCCGTCTACGGTGCGCTGTGTGCGGTGGAATGGGCGAGCGCGCTCGGCGTGGACCGCCTGCCGTGGCTGCACATCGCCGGCGCCACGGCGGCGGGCGTGTGCATGATGATGCCGTGCCTGACCGCCGGCATGGCCATGTTCGCCACCACGCGCCCGGGCGACATGGTGTGCGCGATGCGCCGCATGCGCGCGCCCGACGCGCTCGTGATTCCCGTGGTGGTGATGATGCGGTTCTTCCCCACGATCCGCCATGATTACCGGCTGATCCGCCAAAGCCTGCGCCTGCGCGGATTCGCCGGCGGCGGCATGGCGTTGGCGCGGCATCCGCTGCGCTCGCTCGAATACATATTGGTGCCGCTGTTGATGAACGCGGCGAACGTGGCGCGCGACCTGACGGTGGCGGGGCTGGCGCGCGGGCTGGGCGCGCCCGGCGAGCCGACGAGCATGGTCGAACTGCGCATGAGCGCGGTGGATTGGCTCGCCGTGGCGCTGAGCCTGGCGCCGCTCGCGGTTGCCGCAGTCACCGGTTGAGGAAAGGACGGGGGAGTGGACGGTACGGCATTGTGCACATTGCGCGACTGCACGTTCGCATACAGTGGCGAAGGCACCGCGTTGCACGGGGTGTCATTGCACGTGCGCGCGGGTGAACTCGTGATGCTCGTCGGGCCCAGCGGCTGCGGCAAAACCACCGTCACACGCCTGATCAATGGGCTCGCGCCAGGGCATTTCACCGGCACGCTCACCGGGCACGCGTGCACCGGCGGCCTCGAGGCCGGCCGTGCGCCGCTCGAATCATACGCGCGCGTGGTGGGCAGTGTGTTCCAGAATCCCAAAACCCAGTATTTCCACGCGCGGTCGACCGACGAACTCGCATTCCCGTGCGAAAACGCCGGCATGCCCGCGCCGCAGATCCGCGAACGCGTGCGGCAGGTGGCGGCGCGCTTCGGGATTGCCGACCTGCTCGACCGCGCGATCGTTAACCTGTCGGGAGGCCAGCAGCAGCGGCTCGCCGTGGCGTCCGCGGCTGTGCTCGAACCGGCGGTGATGGTGCTCGACGAGCCGACGAGCAACCTCGACACCGCGTCGATGGCGCGCCTGCACGGCATGATCGCCGCGCTGAAAGCCGACGGGGTGGCGATTGTGATCGCCGAACACCGGCTGGCATGGTGCGCCGATCTCGTAGACCGCTACTGCGTGTTCGATGGCGGCGAACTGCTCGGTGCCTACACCGCGCGCGAATTCGAGGCGCTGCCGGCGACGCAGCGCGAGGCGTGGGGGTTGCGCGCGCTCGATGTGAGCGCGGACCGCGCGCGGATCGCCGAGCTCGCGCGCGCCGCGCATGGCGAAGGCGCGCCGGTGCTCGGCACACGAGGGCTCGAAGTGGGATACCGCAAGCGCGCGCTGTTCCGGCGCGGCGTGGAGTTCAGCCTGCGCATTCCGGACGTCGATGTCTACGGTAGGCAGATTGTGGGAATCATGGGGCATAACGGCGCGGGCAAAAGCACATTCGCTCGTACGCTGTGCGGGTTGCAGGTGCCGCTCGCCGGCATGGTCGAGCTCGGCGGCGAGCCGGCGAGCGCGTCGGCGCTCTCGCGCGCCGCGGCACTCGTGATGCAGGACGTGCACTACCAGCTCTTCGCCGAAAGCGTGCGCGCCGAGGTCATGCTCGAAACGGTGCAGGACGGCGGGGAGATCGCCGCCGCGCGCGAACAATGCGACGCGCTGCTGGGCGAACTCGATCTGCTCGACGTGGCGGATCGGCACCCGATGAGCCTTTCCGGAGGCCAGAAGCAACGGCTCGCGATTGCCGTGGCGTTGATGGGAAAGAAGCGGTTCGTGGTGCTCGACGAGCCGACGAGCGGGCTCGACCGCGCGCACATGATGCAGGTCGGCGCGTTGCTGCGCGAGCTCGCCGGCCGTGGGGTGGCGGTGCTCGTCATCACGCACGACGACGAGCTCGCCGCCCATTGGTGCGACCGGATCCTCGCACTGGATTGAATCGGTGGATTGGGTGGGTGGCTCCGTTAGGCGATCTCGAAGAACTCCATGAGCCAATCGCTCGACTCCGTGGACGACTTGCCCGAATCGGATTCGCCCGATTTGCTGTTGGAGTCGGAGCTGTTCTCGTCCTGCTGATCCTGCGGACCCTGCTGCTGCATGGGCATGCGGCGGCCGTGCGAACGGCCGGTTTCGCCGCCCTGCTGCATGTCGGGCATCTGCTCGAAGTCCGGGGTCTCCTCGAGTTCGGACGAGGCATACGGGGCGCCGATGCGCGAGTGGGCCGGGGCGGCGTGGCCGTTGATCGCGTTCGTGATCGCCGTGCCTGCGACGCCGGCGGCGAGACCACAGGCGAGGCTGACGCCCACGACGAGGCCGATCATCTTGTTGCTCAGGCGCTCGCGGACGGTGGCCGGGGCGCCCGGTGCGCCGCCCGGCATCGGCATCGCTGTGCGCGGCGGAACGGGGCCGGTGGGTGCGCCGGTGTTGGTCTGATTCATGTTCTGGGGCATGGCGGGGCGCGCCTGCAGGGGGAAGACCGAAGGCTGCTGCGGTGTTTCCATTGTGGCGATGCGCTGGGTCTCCTGCGCGTCGGCGATCACCGTGGTCTGCTCGGCGTTGGTGGGGATGTTGGTGTTCTGCGCATTGGCGCTCATGGTGAATCCTTATGTTCTATGTCTCTGTGTTCTCTTGGCATTGCCGCGTTCGCCGCGGCGTTACTGCATAAGTACACCGTGCGAGATTTGGGTGTGGCTGAAGGGTGATATGGAACCTGCTTCGGAATCGCTGAAAACCAGCTGGGCGCACACAATCCCCACAATTGCAACGCTTTTGCCGCCCAGACGAATGTCACGGCTGTAGGTGGTGATATGAGTGAGGCCCTGAATCGCTGTGATTGCAACGGTTCGGGGCCTGTGATGGTGCCCCCCAGGGATTCGAACCCTGAACCCACGACTTTCAAAAAGGGGGTTAGCTGGGGTTAGCCGGGGTTAGCTGTAGTGCGCTGAATCCCTTGGAATACTGGAATCCTCTAGCAGTGTCTGCCATGTTCTATCGCTAAATGTGCACCCAAAGTGCACCCAAAATCAATGAAGACGCTCACGATGAAGCGCTTTGCGAGTTTCGTTTTGTCTTCATGTTGATTCGACACATTCGACACTTGACTACCCATAGTGTCGAATCGTGAAATCCCAAGGATTCCAACTGTTTTCTCCACAATTCGACACTTTCGACACTTTCGACATGATGTCGAATGCGGCAGTCTGGCGTCTCGTGCTGTCTTCACAAAAACGTGAAGTGCGTCACATTCTACTGTGCAACTTGCGAAGTGTGCGATTGTCGGTGTATATCTGTAAGTGTGCTAAATGCAAACCGTAGACTTCATACAAGGAGGATGAAATGATCCAATATATCGGCGTCGAAGAGCTAGGGCGGCTCATGGGGTTGTCGAAGAACACGATCTACCGCAGGCGAACCTATATGCCCGCAACCGTTCCACCGGCAATCAAGATCGGTGGGCGGCTCCGGTGGCAGCTGGACACGGTGAACAAATGGCTTGACGAGCACGAGGAGGTGGCGCAATGATCGGAATGCTGCGGATGCTGCTGAGCGCGCTGGCTGCACAGCTGTTGGGCACGGTGCGTGAGGTCGAGGCCAATTCCACGGTGGCCGTGGTCAAGGTGCAGGCGCTCCTTCGGGTCATGGATTTTGTGACGGCGGCAATCTTCACGGCGAAGCGAGGCAACGACACACCAGCTGAAAACGAGCGGACACTCGCCCAGCTTGAAGCCCAGCTCGTCAACTTCGAGCGCGATACGCGGACGCTTGCGGCGCGTGGTGCCCATCACGCGGAAGCGCGCCATGAGATCGCAGCAGGCGCCCTCGCCCAGTTGCGTGCGGTTTCGTTCGCGGTCGAGGTTGAGGAGATGACGTCATGAGCATGATCGCACCATCGTTGGTGGAAGCGCCCATCGTGCGGTTCAGCGTGGATGAACGCGCGTATTGGGGTGATGGCGTGCCGCGTGACTTCAGCGGCAAACCACTGGAATGGTACATCAAAATGATGCAGGACGCGGAAAGGGGCGATAAATGGGGCGAGTGAGGGTCAACACGAAAAAGAACAATGTGGACGCTGATGCATTGCTGGAAAACATTGCGGTGCAGGCGCAGGCAACGCAGCGTAACGACATGATTAGCGCCGATGAACTGCTATCCATGGAGTTCGAGCCACTTGAGTTCGTGGTGAATGGTGTGATTGCCACCGGCTTGACGCTGCTTGTGGCGGCACCGAAGATTGGCAAGAGTTGGATGGCGCTCGATCTTGCGTACCAGGTTGCCCGTGGAGGTAAGGCGTTTGGCGTCATCCCGGTGCAGCCGCGCCCGGTGCTGTATTTTGCGCTTGAGGATGGTCAACGCCGGTTGCTTGCGAGGATGCGAAAACTCGGCTGTTGTAAAACTGCTGGCCTCTACTTCATCACCAAAACCAGCGACATTGATGCGGACATAGACGATTTCATGCAGGTTCACGCGAAAAATCATCCGCTGGTTATCGTAGACACCCTTCAAAAATACAGGGAGACTAAACCCGCGTCCCGCAACGATTCCGCATACGAGCGCGACTATGCGATCGTGGGCGGCTTGCAGCGGCGAGTCCTGGAAGCTGAAGGCAGTCTGCTGATTCTCCATCATGATAGGAAGGCTGGGAGTGGGGATTTTGTCGAATCAGTGTCTGGTACCAATGGCATCGCAGGTTCGGCCGATACGATCATTACCATCAGCCGGCCCCGTGTGGCTGCTGAGGCTGTGTTGAGCGTGACGAGCAGGGATGCAGCGGAGGGCGAGTACGCGGTTCGGTTCGATGATGGCCGCTGGGTGCTCGAAGGCGATGACTTGGAGCAGGCGGCGCAGGCCGTGGTGCAGGCCCGTGTGCACGCGCGCAACGGGGATCGCATGAACGACGTACTGGATTGTGTGACCAAGCATCCGCATGGCGTGAAACCGTATGAGGTCTCTGAATCGTTGGGCGACATTTCACCCAAGGACGCATCGAAGTACTTGAGGCGGCTCACGGAGCGTGGGCTGATCGCCAACACCGCACGTGGCGTGTATGCGCCCGTTGCGTGACCATTTTTCAAACCATTTAAATCACAACGGAAGGAACGACGATGGCTGAGGAACGGCGCTACAAGCGTAGGACGACCCGCAAGGTTGATGTGCTGATGCATACGCAGATGCCCGGCCGGCCGAACAACACGGCGTGCGGGCTGTGGAAGTATCCACATCCGCTGGCCGCGCAGGTTTTCAACGCGGGTGACATCCGCCCCGACCGGGTGATCGTGGATTGTCCACTTTGCCAGGCTGCGCTTGCATGCATGGAGATTGACCGGAAGATGGCAAACAAAACAAAGAAAAATCGAAAGGATGCGACACGATGAACGTTGACAAAGACCAGCTGGACGCGGGCGACTGGTGGAAAGTGCAGGGCCTTGAGCATGTTGGCACGATGCTCTCGTGCGTGTGCGACGCGATTGGCAACGCTCATGCGGCGCAGACGGCTGCGCTGGAACGGATCGCCACGGCGCTGGAACACGGCCATGGTGAGCCGGAGCAGGTGGCAACGCTCATGCGCGGCGTCGGCCTCGACCACGACGCCACAATCGAAGGCTCTTACGTGAGGAAGCCCAGCATCGAGCTTCACCGTGGCTTGTACGGGTACGGCGGCGTGTACCGCGACGATGCCGGTGGTTCATGGTTTGCCATGGAGATCGACCCGGAATTCAAGGCGGATTCTCCCGACGACTTGCGGGACATTGCCGAACTGTTCAGGAGCAACTTCGCGGACGCGCTGGAATGGGCCGCGGACGAGTGGCAGGAACAGCTTGACGCGGGCGAAGTGCGGCTTCTGGAGCCAGACAACGACGACGATATTGCAGACGAAGACAACGAACTGGAGGATTAAAAATGAGCGACAACAACAATATGAGCCGGATTGCCGACGCCTTGGAACAGCTCGTCAGCATTGCTGAGGCGTGCCGCCTGAACCATGTGGAAAGCCTGACGTGTGGTGAGTTCATGGAGGGTGTGAGCTTCGATACCGATACCCAGTCGGAGCAAGTGACCCAGCATGACACGGTGACGTCGTATGTTCGTCTTGGCTTGGATGACATGGGGTTGGGCTTCGACGTGCGTTCCATCAACGACGAACCGGCCGAATGCTACGGGGACGCTACTGCGGAATGGCATTTCCAGTCCCCGGACGAGTTGCACGCGCTTGCGGCCGCGTTCCGTACCCGGTATGCGGCAGCGATTGACATGGCGGCAACCACGTGGGCGCAGCTGATAGCAGACGGAACCATTCCTGCGCCGGAGGCCTAACGTGCTGGATCGGGTGGAAGGTATGAGCGCACACCACAACCGCGCCGGTTGGCGGTTCACCATTGATGGTGAGCAGGTTAGCGAGGGGACGTACAAACGTCGATACATTGCAGCCCTCGAAGCCGAAAACGAAGCACTGCACGAAAAGCTCGCAAAAATCTTTGACCTGATTTAAGAAAGGAATACCATGGACAATACGACAAACAACACTGAGATCAACCAGCAGGCGCCCGACATGGGCCATGATGGCAAGCTCGCTGCGGAAGCCGCGCGCCGCCGAGTGCAGGCGAAGGAAGCTAACGAGCGTGCCGACGCTGCCGAAGCTACGGTGGCCGACCTCAGAGCGCAGATCGCGGAGCTGAAACTCAGTCAGGCTAAGCAGGCCGTGACGGCCGCACACCCCGAGTTGACGGCCGACCTTATCGACCAATATGCCCCGGACAACATCGACGCCGATGGTTTGGCGGCATGGGCTGACAAGGCGCTTGGCCTCGTGGTGGCGTTGCGTGGCGAAGCCCCGGTGGACGTGGATACCATGAGCGACACCGAACGAGAACTGGCTGCGGCGCAGATGGAGTTGGCCCGGTCGAAGGCTGTCAGTGACCACGCGCACGTCACCGACGAAGCGCTTGATACGCTGTGCGCGGCGACGACGCCCGAAGGTGTTGCGGAGTGGGCGGCGGCGTTCGAGCAGGTAGTGACCGGCATGGGCAATGGGAGGCCGGTGCACATCGGTTCGTCCATGCCGGAAGTGCAGGCCGCGATTCGTGCGAATCGGATTGGCGGCGGGAAGATGAAGGACACGGCGACGGGATTGAAGCACGTGGCCCAAAAGCTCACGAATCGTTGAAATAAAGCAGTTTTTGTGCTATAATTGGGGGTTGTGGAACTGGGTTTCACACCCGGAGCGCGGGGCGCACGGAGAACCATTTTTTAGGTTGCCGTGCGCCCCGTTTTCGTTCTACCGCGTGGGCGGCGGCAGGATGAAAGGAAAAGCAGATGGCGATTTTCAAAACGACTAACACGAAGGGCGCGTTCCCGGACGCCCAGTACATTTCGGCGCGTGAGGCGATCCCGGAAGCGATCGCATTGAACGAGCTGGTAGCAACCCAGAGCGTGGTCATCAGCGGTGACGCGCCTAGGGTTAATGTCCCCTACGTTTCTGTAGACCCCACGGCCAATGTCGTGGCCGAGGGTGCCGAGATAACCACGTCTTCCCCGGCGCTCAACCAAGTAAGCTTCGGCACACACAAAATCGCGCTTCTCGTCCCGTTCTCGAACGAATCGCTTCGATACGACGACGCCGTGACACTGATCACCGACAGTGCGACGAAGGCGCTCGTGGCTCAGGCCGACCACCTGTTCCTCGCTGCGGACAAGGACACGGGCGGGATTCTTCCGACCGGTATTGCGAAGATCGCGGCGGCGACAGAGGGCACCGGGGGCGTCACGGAAATCACAGCCGCGAGCCGTGCCAAGACCCTCGACGCGGTGCTCGACGTGTTGGCGCAGACAACCGACAAGGGAGCCACGCCCACCGCCATCCTCATGCGCTTCTCTACGTGGGCAACGCTCATGGCGATCACCGCGTCTGATGGTCGCCCGTTGATTGAGCCTGATGTGACGGCTTCGGCCGCGCCCATGCTTTTCAACACTCCAGTTTTGTTCAACAGCCAGGTGCCGGCGAATACGATTCTGACAATGAGCGCGCCGGACGTGATCGTATCCGTGTCCGATATCGCGGCTGACACGGATTCAAGCGCCATGTTCACAAGCGATAGCTCGCTCATGCGTATGACGATGCGCCTGGGCTTCGGCGTCGTCAAGCCCGACCGGCTGGGCCGCGTGATCGTCCCGACGAAGTGACGGCTGCATAGCTGCTGATGGGCCTTGCCTGAATGGTGGGGCCCTTTTTCATATGCTCTCGAAGGTGTTGTGAAAACGGCGTGACACCTACTGCCGATTGGGATTCGAGAAAAGTGTTACACCTATTTCAAAAAGTCTGAGAGCGCATTCACAGTCAGAACCAGAACCCCAAGCGGCCTCGGTCAGATTGGCGGGGGTACCCTTCCCCGCCCCCCTATGCTTCCAGACGTTCCGTAATCGTCGCTGTGAGTGGCGTGCAGTGCGTGTGTGTATGGGTTTTCGTGTATGGTATGAGAGCGCGTTAGACGGGCTTCTACGGGGCTTCTAGTGGCATAACAGCTCGTGACCCCATCGTGTGCGTGGTGCTGCATGAGGTGCGTGTGGCTCGTGTGTGTGCCCCGAGGAGGATCACCCAATGTCTACAGTATCCGCATTGCTCAGAACGGTGGTTTGCTTCCGCGTGTGCGTGTGGGATTCCATCAGTAACGCTGATGGTATTTCCGGGGGTAATGCGTTGCCTCATGCCCGTGCGTGTGTGAAGCGGACGGTATCACTACTACTGATACCCTTGGCAGCCCACTCATGCCCGTGCGCGCGTGAAGCAGACACCAAACCTCGACAGTACCGATGTTCACAACACCTCATGCCCGTGCCGACTGGATAACCGCGCGTTATCGGGTTGCACCCGTTGGGGTGGTGGATCACCACGGCATCAGGTCTGTGTGTGTTCCTGGTTGTGTTGGCCTGCTGGTATGCGTGCCCTGGTTCGACATGGTGGTGAAAGTGTCGAAAGTGTCGAATGTAGCTTGTGATGCCTTGGAATCATTGGGTTTTGGTGATTCGACACTTCAATTCCCCAAGTGGGGAATGTGTCGAATTGGGGCGTGGGTGGTAACAGCACGTAACAGTGTGGTAATGGCTGGAATCGGCGTGGTAACGGGGTAACACGAGTAACACGTTTTCAGGGGAGGCATGGGGACTGTGGGTTAAAGGGTCGGCATATCCTGTGGGTATGTCTGAGCAAGAACGTACGCCTGTGCAACTGCCTGAACCGTGGGTCGATGAACCTTTGGATACGGATACCGCTGAAGCCTTGGATAAGTTATCGCTTGTGTGGGGCGTGCTAACCAACGACCGCAAAGAAAACTACAACGTTGTTGAGGATGATGGTTATGAGTGGAACTTGTTTGACGCTGTGAACTCGGATGGTGAGAAGATGTATGGGCCGTGGAATCCGCCACGCCCAAAGGATTCATATGGGGAATGGAAGGTTGTTCGTAATGCGCAGAACGATATGCGCGTAGCGCTGTTGTTGAGCAAGAAATTGGTTGGCTATGGGCCGCCCAAGTTCACTGGTGAATATGAGGTGCTACGTATGGTCATTACCTCTCCCGCTAAGGTGCAAGACATAACGGGCACTGATTTGCGTGATCTGCCATTGCGTGCGATTACTTCCGCGTATGGTAAGGGTGGATTGGAACGTACGATCGCTCAGAATCGTTGGCTTAATCTTGATGACCCTGAATACAAGGGCATTCCTGAGAAGTATTGGAATGAGACTGGTGGGCATGGGTGTGCGTTGCCTCCAGCCAATATTCTTGATCCGTTGCCGACGCAGTATTCCAGGCGTCCGTGGTTTTATGCTCTTGTGGCTGAACAGTATGATGCTTTGGCGCGTGAGCATCCAGACGCGAATATAGCGAATCTGATGGTGGAACTTAATTCTGATGTGGCGGCGGGTAGTGTGCGTAGGTGGATCGCGCGTGCGCGTAAGGAATGCTTGTTGCCGCCGGCTGATTGGAAGAGGGGCGCGTGATGCCGCGTGAGCGTATCCCGTTGGGGCAGCATGGGAAGATTCGATATGAGCCGGTTGGTGATAAGTGGAATGCGGTGTGTCGGTATCGCGGCATGGATGGTAGCTTTCGCTCGTTGAAGCGTGTCGGTGCATCGAAGGAACGGGCGCGCCGAAATCTTGAGCAGGCGTTCGCCGGGTTGAATCTTCATGCTGGGGGTGATGTGGATGATCGTATGTTGTTGCGGCGGTTGGCTGAGTTGTTCCTGGAGGAGAAGGCGAAGAGGCTGACTGGGGGTAGTGTCGCGTCGTATCAGTCCAATGTGAAGACCGTGGTCGAGGGTGTGGGCGGGTTGCAGATTCGTGAGGCTACGCCCATGGTGTTGCAGCGGTTCATTGACGGTGTTGTAGAGGCGCATGGGCATGGGGCGGCGAAGACGTGTAAGACGGTGCTCAGCGGCATGTTCAAGATCGCGGTGAAGAACGGGGCGATCAATCATAATCCGGTGCTGGAATTGGATAGTGTGAAGCGTCCTGAGGATGTGGAGGAGCATAAGGCGGACGCGATCCCGTTGGATGGTTTGCATACGGTGTTCGCGAGCATAGAGACCATCCCCGCTTTGGTGCGTAATGATGAAGTCGATTTGTGCCGGTTCATGGTTGGTGCCGGGTTGCGTGTGAGCGAGGCGTGTGGGCTGCAATGGGATTGTGTGGATTTTGATACGGGTGAGATTCGTGTGGAGCGGCAGGCGGAGCGTGTGAAGCGTGAGGGTATGCGCGTGGTGCCCAGGGTGAAGACGCCGGCGTCGAAGCGTCGTATCCATATTCCCAAGGCCACTGTTGAATTGTTGGCGGCACGGAAGGCGCGGCAGCAGGCGGATGGTTTGCCTAACCCGCATAATCTCGTGTTCCCGTTGCCTACGGGCAATATTCGTGAGGGGAATCTGTTTGAGAAGCATCTTCGGAAGAACCGTGCGGCGCTTGGCTATCCTGAGCTGGTGCTCACGTCGCATTCGTTCCGTAAGACGTGTGCTTCGATCCTGGAGGCGCAGGGGGCTTCGACGTTGGCGATACGTGACTATTTGGGCCATGAGGATGCTGTGCTTACCGAAAAAGTGTATATCGCGAGGAATCTGCATACGGTGCAGACGGCGAAGACGTTGGACGCATGGGGAGGGTTGGCTGACCTGTAGGGGGTTTATCGCTGAATATGCACCCAATATGCACCCAAACAGTGCGGTCATGCGTATGCGTGGGATATGAGCAAAGCCCCAAACCGCTGCAATTCCAACGGTTCGGGGCCTTTGGTGGTGCCCCCCCAGGGATTCGAACCCTGAACCCACGACTTAAAAGGACGCTGCTCTAACCGTTGAGCTAGAGGGGCAACAACCCGCTATTCTACAACCACCACACGAAAACACAAAATCGGGTGGAGGCGGCGGCCGGTGCGCTAACGTAGTGCCTATGTCTTGCACCACATTGTTAGTCGGCAAATCAGCCAGTTATGACGGATCCACCATCATCGCCCGCAACGACGATTCGGGCAGCGGCACCTATGACCCCAAGCATTTCGTGGCCGTGGCGCCGGCCGCCCAGCCGCGCCACTACCGCAGTGTGATCAGCCACATGGAGCTCGACCTGCCCGCCGACCCCTGCCGCTACAGCATCGTGCCGAACGTGGTGCCGAACCGCGGCGTGCTCGCAGAGGCCGGCGTCAATGAACACAATGTGGCGATGAGCGCCACCGAGACGATCGCCGTCAATCCGCGCGTGCTTGCGGCCGATCCACTCGTGGCGCTCAAGCCTGCCGTCGGCGAGCCGGGTGAGCCTGGGTATGTGGAGGAGACGCCGGGCGGGTTCGGCGAAGAGGACATCATCACGATCGTGCTGCCATATATCAGCACCGCGCGCGAAGGCGTGGAGCGCCTCGGCCGCCTGCTTGAGGAAGTCGGCACGTACGAGTCGAATGGCATCATCATCAGCGACGTCAACGAAATCTGGTACGTCGAGACGATCGGCGGCCACCACTGGATGGCGCGCCGTGTGCCCGACGACTGTTACGCGGCGATTCCCAACCAGCTGGGCATCGACTCGCTCGACCTGGACGACGCGTTCAGTGAGCGCCGCAACAACATGTGCAGCGCAGACCTGCGCGAATTCATCGAAGGGAACCACCTCGACCGCGATATGACGAGTTTCGAAGGCAGCCCCGCGCACTTCGACCCGCGCTCGGCGTTCGGCACGGCCACGCCGAAGGACGCGGTCTACAACACGCCGCGCGCGTGGTACATGCAGCGCCATCTCAATCCCAGCGAGGACTGGGATTCGCCGCAGGCCCGCCACACGCCCGCCTCCCAGGACCTGCCGTGGTGCCGCGAGCCGGAGCGCAAGATCACCATCGAGGATGTGGCGTTCCTGATGGGCTCGCATTTCGACGGCACGCCGTACGACCCGTATGGCACCGCGGGCACGGCGGTGACGCGCCACGCCTACCGCCCGATCGGCATCAACCGCACGGGGCACATGGTGTGCATGCAGATCCGCCCGTACGCCACTCAGGCGTACCGGTCGGTCATGTGGATTTCGTACGGCTGCGGCGCGTTCACCGCGCCGGCGCCGTTCTATGCGAACGTCGTGGACACGCCCGCGTACCTGCGCGATACGCCGGGCGTGGACGCGTCAACCGATTCGCTGTACTGGACGAACCGCATCATCGCGGTGATCGCCGACGCGCACTGGTATGGCACGATGAACCTGATCGAACAGTACATCGAAGACGTGCAGACCTACGGTCACGCGCTCGTCAAGCACACCGACGCGTCGATCGCCGACGACGCCGACGCGCTCGAAGGCGACAACGGCACGGAGCGCATGGCGGCGGTGCGGATCGCGCTCGGCGAGGCGAACGACCAGATGGCGCAGTGGTTGCAGGGGCGCACGCAGCGCCTGCTCAACCAGGTGCTCTACACGGCGAGCAACCTGATGCACAACGCGTTCAAGATGTCTGATCACTGGACGAAGTAGCGGGCTCCTCAGCGGATTCGGGGGCGGCGGCCGCTTTGGAGGCCTTGCCGCCTTCGAACCGCAGCGTCGGCTTGGCTTCCATGCGGCTCAGGCCATTCCATGCCAGGTTCACGATCAGCGCGGCGAGCTGCTCTTTGCTCAGTTTGCGCCGGTCGGCCCAATACTGGCCTGTATATACGGTCATGCCCACCAGCATCTGCGCATAGTACGGCGCGTTCTTCGCGGGCAGTTTCTGCCGCTTGAACCACTCCTCGAGGATCTGCCCCACACGCGTGGAGACGTCGCCGAGCAGCGACGAGAACGAGCTCGTCGGGTCGGTCGTGGGTGAATCGCGCGCGAGCACCTGGAATCCCTCGGTGTTCTCTTCGATGTAGGTGAGCAGCGCGAGCGTCGTGCGCTCCACGATCTGCCGCGGGTGTACGTCGTCGGCGCGCAGCGCTCCGAGGAGCATGTCGTTGAGCGCGCGCATCTCGCGGTCCACGACGACCGCATACAGTCCCTCTTTGCCGCCGAAATGCTCGTAGACGATCGGCTTGCTCACTTTGGCGGTCGCGGCGATCTCCTCGACGCTGACCGACTCGAAGCCCTTGGCGGCGAAGAGCGCGCGCCCGATGCAGATGAGCTGTTCGCGCCGCTGGTATGAAGACATTCTGGAAGCATTGGCCATGCCCTCCAGTCTTTCACACCCTCTCGCCCGGCCGGCCCCATGGCGGTGTGCGCGCAATGGTCTAGGCTGGGAGGCATGGATACCAACATGGTGTACGGCATCATTGCCGTTGTGGTCATCGCGGTGTTGCTCATTGTGGGCGGCATCTGGATGGACCGCTCACGTAAGAAGAACATACAGCAATCACAAGAGGCCGCGAAGGCGAAGGCCGACGAGCGTCTGGCCGCGGAACGCGCGGCGCAGAAGCCCACAGTGCCCGAACCGGCCGAAGCCAAGCAGAGCCCGGCCGAACAGACGCCGGACGCGCTCGCGCCGCCGGCTGAAGCGCCCGTTGAAGAAGTCGAAACGGTCGAGGAGACCGGCGTCGTCGAGGAACCGGTGCCTCCGGTCGAGAAACCGGAAGGCAAGAAGGGCCGTCTGCAGCGCCTGCGCGAACGCCTGTCGAAGTCAGGCAATCCTTTCGGCAAGGCGCTGTTCAACATCCTCGCGAAAGACCACCTGTCGGAGACCGACTGGGAGGATGTGGAAGACACGCTGCTGCTCGCCGATGTGGGCGCCGAGGCCTCCGAACAGCTTGTGGAGCAACTGCGCACCGACGCGCGCGTGACCGGCGAGACCGACCCCACGCAGTTGCGTGAGGCGCTGCGCGGCGAACTGCTCGCCCTTGTGGGCACCGACGTGGACCGCAGCCTTGAGGCGGAGAAGCCGGGCGCCAAGAAGCCGAGCGTCATCATCATGGTCGGTGTGAACGGCACCGGCAAGACCACGACCGCCGGCAAGCTCGCCCGCCTGTTCGTCTCGGAAGACAAGACCGTGATGCTGGGCGCCGCCGACACATTCCGCGCCGCCGCCGCAGACCAGCTCGAGACGTGGGGCGCGAAAGTGGACGTGCCTGTGGTGCGCTCCGACAAAGAGGGCGCCGACCCGGCCTCGGTCGCGTTCGAGGCCGCCGCGAAGGCGAAGGAGGACGGCGTCGACGTGCTGATCATCGACACCGCGGGCCGCCTGCAGAACAAGGCGAACCTGATGGACGAGCTCGGCAAGATCCGCCGCGTGACCGAAAAGAACCTGCCCGTGGACGAAGTGCTGCTCGTGCTCGACGCCACGACCGGCCAGAACGGCATGGCGCAGGCCAAGGTGTTCGCCGAGGCGATCGGCATCACCGGTGTGGTGTTGACGAAGCTCGACGGTTCCGCGAAGGGCGGCATTGTGATTTCCGTGCAGAAGGAACTCGGCGTGCCGGTCAAGCTCGTGGGTGTGGGCGAGGGGCCCGACGATCTGGCCCCGTTCGACCCCGAATCGTTCGTCGACGGGATCCTCGGCTGACCCAAGCAGCCCTTCGCAGCCCTCTGCGTGAGGTTACACATTCGTAATGCGCCGTAACTTGTTCAAAATCCGCGGGGCGTTCCATAACGCATGTGAGCCCCGCAGGGGGCTGCATCATTGGAGAGTCGCCCGCAGGGGCGCAATGAAAGAAAGACTACATAATAGGGAGGTGGCCGTATGGGACAGCTTGATTCCGGCAATACCGCGTGGATTTTGACCTCTGCGTGTCTTGTGTTCCTGATGACGCCAGGTGTGGCGCTTTTCTACGGCGGCATGGTCCGTGCGAAGGCCGTGCTCAACATGTTGATGATGGAGGCCGCCGCGCTGTCCGTCACGATGCTCATCTGGGGCCTGTGGGGATGGTCGATCGCATACGCCGGCAATTCGATCGGTGGTGTGTTCGGTGATCCTGCCACAGGATTCCTGCTGCGCGACACGATGGTGGCGCAGGACGGCGTGTTCACATCGGTCGGTTTGAACAGCAACAACTACCCGGCAAGCGTGGACGTGGCGTTCCAGGCCGCGTTCGCCATGATCACTGTCGCCCTCATCTGCGGCGCGATCGCCGAACGCGTCAAGTACAGCACGTGGATGATCTTCGTGGCGCTGTGGATCACCTTCGATTATGCTCCCATGGCCCACATGGTGTGGAACGGCGGCATCCTCTCTGCGGATGGCGCGATCTCGCAGGCGATCGGCGCCGCCGCGCACGACTTCGCAGGCGGTACGGTCGTCCACATCAACGCCGCTGTGGCAGCGCTGATCATCGTCCTCATCATCGGCAAGCGCAAGGGCTTCGGCACCGAGCCGATGCGCCCGCACAACGTGCCGTTCGTTATGCTCGGCGCCTTCCTGCTGTGGTTCGGCTGGTTCGGCTTCAACGCGGGCTCCGCCTTCGCCGCCAACGGTGTGGCCGGCTACGCCTGGGTCTCCACGTCGCTCGCCGCGGCGGCAGCAATGCTTGCCTGGGGCTTCACCGAGAAGATCCGCACCGGTCACTACACCGCGATCGGCGCCGCTTCGGGCATCGTCGCCGGCCTTGTCGCCATCACCCCGGCCGCCGATGTCGTCTCCCCGCTGTGGTCCATCGTGCTCGGCGCGATCGCCGGCATCTGCACGTGCCTCGCCTGCTCGCTCAAGTACAAGCTCGGCTATGACGATTCGCTCGATGTGGTCGGCGTGCACGGTGTCGGCGGCCTCATCGGTACGGTGGCCCTCGGCTTCTTCATGCAGGACACCGGCCTGTTCTGCGGCGGCGACTGGCGCCAGCTCGTCGTGCAGATCATCATCGCGGTTGTCGCCATGGCGTTCTCCGCGGTCATCACCACCATCATCGCCTTCGCGCTTGAGAAGACCGTCGGCTGGCGCGTCACCACCGCGCAGGAAGTCAGCGGCATCGATCTGGCCGACCAAGGCGAGCGCGCATACGATTTCGCTGGCACCGCCAGCTCCGTCATCAGGGAGATGAAGTGAAATGAAACTAATTACCGCCATCATCCAGCCCCATAAGCTCGACGACGTCAAGGAGGCTCTCGCGGCCGCCGGTGTGCACGGCCTGACCGTTTCGGAGGCCAACGGCTACGGCCGCCAGCGCGGCCACACCGAGATCTACCGCGGCGCCGAATACACGGTGGACCTGATCCCCAAGATCCGCGTGGAGGTCCTGTGCGACGACGCCGATGCGGAAACGCTCGTCGATGTGATCATCAAATCCGCCGGCTCCGGCACAATCGGCGACGGCAAGGTGTGGGTCGCACCGCTCGACATGGTGGCGCGCGTGCGCACCGGCGAAACCGGTTCGGCCGCCATCTGACCCATCCAGACATGCGCGGGCGGGCGGTTCTGAACCCTTTCCGCCCGTCCGCGCACACTCCATCCCCGCGTGGCCCCAGCTCGCGGGGATTTTCCATACCTGCACCCTGTGGAAAGGACCATCATGCCCAGCGCAGTCAGCGATCTCAAAACACGCATGCTCGAACTGAGCGCGCCGGACACGGACGGCGTACTGCGCGGCGGCACCGCCAAGCGCGCCGCGCGCACCGCGCTCGTCATGGGCGCGCTCGTGCAGTTGTGGAACGAGGCCGTGTGCGCCGTGCCGTTCGACGTGCCGGGGCGCGGTGTGGCGCTCGCCGCCGTCGGCTCGCTCGCCCGCGGCCAGATCGGCCCCGCGTCCGACCTCGACCTCGTGCTGATCAGCGACGGCCACACGCTGGGGCACGAGCAGCTCGCCGAACTCGCGAACAAGCTGTGGTACCCGATCTGGGACGCGGGGATCGATCTGGATTATTCGGTGCGCACCGTGGCGGAGTGCGAGGCCGTGACCGACCACGACCTGCCGGCGGCGATGGGCTGGCTCGACGTGCGCGCGGTCGCGGGCGGCGGTGAACTCGTGATGCGCACATCCACCGCCATTTTGGAACGCTGGCGCAAGGCCGCGCGCAAACGGCTGCCGGAACTGCTCGACTCCGCGCACGTGCGGCTGAAGCGGTTCGGGCAGATGCCGTATGTGAACCAGCCCGACATCAAGGAGTCACGCGGCGGCCTGCGCGACACCGTGCTGCTCGGCGCGCTCGCCGCGTCATGGCTCGCGGACCGCCCGCACGGCCGGTATGACGCCAGTGTGGAGCGGCTGCTCGACGTGCGCGACTGCATCCACATGGCCGCCGGCAAAGATACGAACCTGCTGCTCGCGCCCTATCAGGCGCCGGTCGCCGCGATGCTCGGGCTCGCGGACCCGACCCTGCCGAGTGGCGCGCGCGAGGCGAAGTCGATCGACGACCTGCAGACATTGCTCGCGCGGCTCGGGCGCACGATCGCGTTCTCGCTCGACGCCACGGCCGCGCGCGCCGAACGCACGCTCGTGCACGACAAACCGCGCTTCTCGTTCTTCCAGATCCGCCATCCGCGTGCCGGCGGCAAACGCGAGGCGCCGACATTCGACGTGCTCGCGGCCGGCGTGGCCGAACACGAGCACGAAGTGGTGCTGGCGCCGGGCGCCGACGTGCAGGCCGACGGTGCACTGCCGCTGCGCGCGGCGGTCGCGGCGGCCGAACACGGCCTTTCAATCAATACGTCCACATTGCTCAATTTGCGGCGCGCGCCGATCCGCTACACGGAGTGGACGGACGAGACGCGCGCGCTGTTCGTGCGTCTGCTCGCCACCGGCGACCAACTGGCGCGCACATGGGAGGAACTCGATGTGGTGGGACTCCCCACCCGCTGGATGCCCGAATGGGAGGCGATCCGCAACCGGCCGAGCGCCTCCGCCGCACACCGCTTCACCATCGACCGGCACATGCTCGAGGCGACGGCGCAGCTCACCTACACGCGCCCCGATTTTCTGGCGGCCGGCGTGGCGCCGCGCACCGCGGAGCACTACACGAGTGACCAGTACACGGCGCTCTTGCTGGCGGGGATCCTGCACGACATCGGCAAACGGCCGGGCGTCACCGACCACGCGCGCGAAGGGGCGCGGCACGCGCGCGCGGTGCTCACGCGCATGGGATTCGACCCGCAGATCGTGCATTGGGCCACGTTGCTTGTACGCGAACACCTGACGCTTTCGCAATTCGCGAGCTCGCGCAATCCAAACGACCCCGAGGCGGGCGGCGAGCTCGCGCGGCGCGTGGAGCACGACCCAGTGCTGCTCGACATGCTGTTCGACCTAACGCGCGCCGACATGTGCTCGTTGGGAGCCACGGCCGAGGAGCAGATCTCGGGCAAGGTGGGGTGGAGCCGGTGGCGCGCCCAATTGGTGACGACGATGGCCTCGGTGGCGCAATACCACATGTGAGTGATATGGCGTATAGCAGAGATGTGCCTGTATGGCAAATCGGGACAGTGGGGAGCGGCGGCCATGGGTCTGTATCCCCACGCCATCCACAGACTTATCCACCGAATGTGGATAAAATCAGCGACAATCCACATGCTTATCCCCAGAATGTGGATAACTCACGATTTTGTGGATAACCTCATCCACAGGGTGGCATCCCTATGGTTTTCTGCCCACCGCAAAAATGCAGTGGAGCAGGTCACTTGAGAATCTCATGCACCCGTTGCTGCAACGCGGGCACCACATCGCGTTCGAACCACGGGTGCGCACCGAGCCAAATGCCGTTACGTGGCGAAGGGTGCACGATCGGGAAGAACCCAGGCAGGTAGCTGCGGTAATCCTCGACGATGCTCGTGAGCTTGACCGACGACTTGAGGTGCAGGTAGTGGTGCGTCGCGTATTGGCCCACGAGGATCGTCAATTGGATGTGGGGCAGGTCGGCCAAGATGCGCGGATGCCACTTCTCGGCGAACCCGCGCCGCGGCGCCAGGTCGCCTGATTTGCCTTTGCCCGGAAAATAGAAATCCATCGGCAGGATCGCGAACATGCCCGAATGGTAGAACGTGTCGCGGTCCACGCCCATCCATGCGCGCAGGCGGTCGCCGCTTGGGTCGTTCCAGAACAGCCGCGTCTCCTGCGCGCGCACGCCCGGCGCTTGCCCCACGATGTTGATGCGCGCGGTCGTGGGCGCACTGAACAGCGGTGGAATGCCCCGCTCGGTGTAGCTGCGGTTGGCCGGGTCGGCCATGATCTCCTGTGTGATGCGCTCAATCGTTTCCATCGGTCACCTTTCCATGTAGGGGGGGCAGGGCACGTCACTGCCGCGCGTCGATGATCCCATGCACGCGTGTGCGCAGTGCGGGGATCACGCGCTCGTCGAACCACGGGTGCTCCGTGCGCCAGATGTTGGTGCGGCCCGAGGGGTGCACGATCGGGAAGAACTCGGGCAGGTACTGTTCGAAATGCTCCACGGTCTGCGTTTCGCGCGCCTCGGTGTTCTGGTGCAGGTAGTAGCGCTGCGCGTCTTCGCCCGCCAGAATCGTCAGCTGCACATGCGGCAAGTCCGCGTTGATCTGCGGATGCCATTGCGGTGCGACCCACGGGCGCGGCGTGTCCCCATGGCCGTCCTCGCCGTCGCCGAGGAAATAGAAATCCATTGGCACAAGCGCGAACAGGCCGGAGCCGTAGAACGTCTCGCGGTCCACGCCGAGCCACTCGCGCAGGCGGTCGCCGCTGCGGTCGTCCCAGCATAGCCCGCTGCGCTGCGCGTCCGCGCTCGGCGTCTGGCCGACGATCGTGATCACGGCGGTGGACGGTGCGGAGAACACCGGCTTCCATCCTTCGGCGGTGAAGCGCGCGTTGCGCGGGTCGTTGATGATGCTGGTTCTGATGTCTTCGATACTTGCCATATGCGGCCTCCCATCGATCTGGCTTCCGATTGTAGGCGCGCCACGCCGGTGGATGGCGGGTCTCGCTACGGGGAAACAGGTTGCGCGCAGGGGGGTGTCGGTGCCGCCGGACGGTGGATATACTCGTGAGCTATGGCTGAAGGATTCCAGAAAACCGACATGAATGACGCATCGCTGTTCGACCGCGTGCCCCCGCACGATGATGACGCCGAGCGTGCCGCGTTGGGTGGCATGCTCGTGAGCAAAGACGCGATCGGCGAAATCTCGCAGGCCCTCGACCCCGAGGACTTCTACCAACCGAACCACCAGACGATCTACGAGACGATCCTGGCCATGTTCAGCGCCGGCGACCCCGTGGACAGCGTGACGGTGGCCACGAAGCTCGACGAACACGGCGACCTGCAGAAAATCGGTGGCGTGAACTACCTGCACGACCTGGCATCCGAAGTACCGACGGCCGCGAACGCCCTGTATTACGCCGAAATCGTGCACCAGCGCGCGCTGCTGCGCCGCGTGATCGCCACCGGCACCAAAATCACCCAGCTCGGCTACAACGCCGGCGGCGCGCAGGCACAGGACGTGATCAACCTGGCGCAGGCCGAGGCCTACGAGATGGGCGAAGGCAAGGTGCATCAGGACTACGTGCCGCTGCGCGACGCCGTGAACACGGCGCTCGACCAGATCGACCGCATCCAGAAAGGCGAGATCGAAGCCGGCATCCCCACCGGCTTCCGCGAGATCGACGCGATGACGAAGGGCCTGCAGCCGGGCCAGATGGTGGTTGTGGCCGGCCGCCCCGCGATGGGCAAATCGACGCTCGGCGTGGACTTCGCGCGTTCGGCCGCGCTCAAGCACCACGAGCCCACCGTGATCTTCAGCCTCGAGATGAGCCGCATCGAGCTCGCGCAGCGCATCATCGCCGCGGAGACGAACATCCCGCTCGCCGCGATGCGCAACCCCGACGACATCGACCCCGGCCGCTGGAACGTGCTCAACGACTTCTACGGCAAGCTCGAAAGCGCCCCGCTGTACATCGACGATTCGCCGAACATGAGCCTCATGGAGATCCGCGCCAAGTGCCGCCGCCTCAAGCAGACGCAGGGCCTCAAGCTCGTGGTGATCGACTATCTGCAGCTCATGAGCTCGGGCAAGCAGGTGGAAAGCCGCCAGCAGGAGGTCTCCGAGTTCTCGCGCGCGCTCAAGCTGCTCGCGAAAGAGCTCGAGCTGCCGGTCGTGGCGCTGAGCCAGCTCAACCGCAATTCCGAGATGCGCAACGACCGCAAGCCGCAGATCTCCGACCTGCGCGAATCCGGCTCGATCGAGCAGGACGCCGACGTGATCTTCCTGGTGCACCGCCCCGACGCCTATGATAAAGAGGACAGGCCGGGCGAGGCGGACATCATCATGGCGAAGCACCGCAACGGCCCCACCGCAACGTTCCAACTCGGGTTCCAGGGCCAGTACTCGCGCTTCAGCGACATGGCCCAGAACATGCAACAGGGGGTCTGACATGACGCAAGCACCCACCGGCACACCGGCGCCGCGCGCGCCTTGGTACGCCTTCGCCACGCCCACGCTCGGCAAAGGCGTGCGCTGGGCTTCGCGCATCACGCACCATGGGGGCAGCGCGTTCCCCGGCAAGGTCGTGGAACGCGTGGATCCCGGCTTTCTGCGCCGCACGCTCGCGCAGCTGCCGCTCGGTGTGGTGCTTGTCTCGGGCACCAACGGCAAGACGACCACCACGCGCATGGTCTCGATGATGCTCGAATCGTTGGGATTGCGCGTGTTCACGAATCCCACCGGCTCCAACTTCACGCGCGGCGTCGTCTCCGCGCTGTTGCAGGAGGTCTCGGCGGGCGGCGCGCTCGACGCCGACATCGCCGTGCTCGAGCTCGACGAGGCCTACGCCGTGCATTTCGTGGAGCAGGTGCGCCCCGACTACGCGCTGCTGCTCAACGTGATGCGCGACCAGCTCGACCGCTTCGGCGAGATCGACAACACCGCGCGCCTGCTGTCGCGCGTCGCCGCCGCCACGACCGGCACGGTGGTGCTCAACCGCGAGGACCCGCGCATCGCCGCGCTCGCGCAAGTCGTGCCAAGCGGCACGCGCACCGTGCACTTCGGCCTGTCGCAGGCCCTGCGCCGGTTCTTCCCGACCGACGACGACATGGCCACGACCTTCGAGCGTGACGCCGCACCCGCAGTTCCGGCCGCCGAACCGGCCGCGGGCACCGTGGCCGACGTGATGCTCACCGGCGTGGGCGACCACCGCGCGCAACTGCTCATCGACGGCACCGAATACGACTCCGAGGTGCGCCTCGAAGGCGTCTACAACCTGTACAACGCGGCGGCCGCGCTCGCCGTGGTGCGCGCGGTGCAGGCTAACGTACGCAACCCGCAGGCGATTCGCGAGCGCGCCGCGCGCCTGCCCGCCAAGCGCCGCGACGGCTTCGTGATGCGCGCCCAGCGCTTCGCCGGCGCCTCGACCGACGCGCTCGTCGATGCGCTCGCGCAGGTCACGCCGGCGTTCGGACGCGGCGAGGTGATCGACGTGCAGGGCTCGCCCGTCGAGCTGCTGCTCGTGAAGAACCCGATGGGGTTCCGTCTGGCGCTCGCCTCATTCCCGCCGGCCGGCTGCAACACGATGATCTGCATCAACGACGAATACGCCGACGGCCGCGACATGAGCTGGCTGTGGGACGTCGACTTCACGAGCCTGCACGCCACCGGCGTGGACGCCGTGTCGGGCGTGCGCGCGTGGGACATGGCGCTGCGGCTCGAATACGACGGCGTGGCGGCGCGCGGCGTCAACACCGACCTCGAGCAAGCGGTGCGCGCGTTCGTGGGCATGGACCCGGGCACGCGCAAACACATCTACTGCACGTACACGGCAATGCTCGCCGTGCGTTCGATCCTGGGCACGATGGCCGACGTTGCGGACGCCGGCGTGGGCAAGTAAAGGAGTGCGTGATGGCACGGCAAATCGACATTGTCTCGCTCTACCCCAAAGACATGAACATCTACGGCGATTCGGGCAACGTGCTCACCGTGGAGCGCCGGCTCGCGCTCTACGGCTATGAGCCGCGCATCCACGCCGTCAACCAGAACGACCCGTGGCCCGACCACGCCGACATCATCCTGGGCGGCGGCGGCCAGGACAACGGCCAGCGCAAGATCATCGAGGACCTGTTCCGGCGCGCCGACCTGCTGCGCTCGCTCGCGCAGGACGGCGTGCCGATGCTCATGATCTGCGGCCTCTACCAGCTGTTCGGCGAATACTTCGAGACGGTGGACGGCTCGAAGCTCGAAGGCATCTCGATCATCGGCGCGTACACGGTGGGGCGTGATGTGCGCATGATCGGCAACCTCACCGAATCGAGCGAACAATTCGGCACCATCGTGGGCTACGAGAACCATTCGGGGCAGACGTTCCTGCGCGAGCATGTGCAGCCGCTGGGGCATGTGGACGCCGACGGCTGCGGCAACAACGGCGAGGACCACACCGAAGGCGCCGTGGTGAACCATGTGATCGGCACCTACATGCACGGGTCGCTGCTGCCGAAGAACCCTGCGATCAGCGACTTCCTGATTCGTGCGGCCGCCGAACGCCGCTACGGCACGTTCGCTCCCGAGCAGAACGCCGACATGCGCGACGAGCTCGCGAGGCTCGACGCGCTCGCCGAACACGCCCGGGCGGTGGCCGAGGTACGCCCACGCTGAAACCGCGCCGCGGCGCGCGGGCGGCCGGCGGCGAGCGTGTAGAGTGGGCAATGACAGTCGTTTGAACCCGGGAGGTATCATGACCGACAACAACACTTCCAACAACACCAACATGCCTGACTTCGGCGAAGGCCTGCGCAAGATCTTCCTCGCGGGCGTCGGCGCGCTCGCCGCGACCGCGGAGAAGGGCCAGGAGCTCGTCAACAATCTGGTGGCCCGCGGCGAACTGACCGTCGAGCAGGGCAAGAAGCTCAACAGCGAGCTCGCGCACAAGGCCAACGAAAAGTCGGCAAGCCTCAAGGAGCAGGCGCAGGAAGCCACGCAGACCGTGCGTGACGCCGCAGCCGGCATCAAGGACCAGGTGCAGCAGACCGTCAAGTCCGTCGTCGATTCCGACGATGACGCTGACAGCACCCCGGTCGACCCTGCGAACGCCGGCTCCGCGAAGTGAGCCGCCCCGGCGCGGCGCCCTGCGTGGCCCGCGCCGCAGCCAATCCCGATGAGCGTGCGATGACGTGCACAAGCTCCCGATGACACGCGCCGCCCGAGCCGGTATGACCCGGGCGGCGTTTTGGTTTGCCTATGAACGAACACAATCCAGATGACCGCAGCGAGGCGCGCGAACTGCGCCGCGACGAGCGGGAGGCCGCGCGTGCGCGCCACAGCGCGGATGAGCAGGCCGCGCGCGAAGCGCGTGAATGCCGTGTGCGCGAAGAGCGCGAAACCGCGCGGATCATCGCGCTTGACGACGCGTTACAGGACCAGGAGGCGGCGTCCGATGCGCCCGGCGCGGCCGGGGAGCGCGACGCCCAGCTGCGCGCGCAGGCCGAGGCGCGCGAGGCGGAGCGCATCCTGCAGTTGGAGGACGACGAGCGGCAGGGCGCGCAGCAGCACAGCGGTCCGGCGCGCCGCCAGCCGTTGCCCGAGGACGTGCCGCTCAACCGGCACACCGAAGACGAGACGATCGGGCTGTTCGGCGCGCGCAAGAAGTCGTTCTCGAGCGAATACCACCTGACGCGCCGCAGCAAGGTCAAGCGCCTGCACCAGATTGGCAAGATCGCCGTGCAGTTCGACGCGCTCAAAGGCCTCACGCCGGTCAAGATGCGCCTCATGTTCGAGGCGCTCGGCCCCACCTTCGTCAAAGTGGGGCAGATTCTCTCAATGCGTTCCGAGATTCTGCCGCAGCCGTTCTGCGACGAACTGGCGAAACTGCGCGCCGACGCCGACCCCATGCCGTATTCGATCGTGCTCGAGACGCTCGAAAACGAATACCGGCGGCCGGTGGACGAGATCTTCGCGAAGATCGACCCCACGCCGCTCGGTTCCGCCTCGCTCGCGCAGGTGCACCGCGCCACGCTGCTCACGGGCGAAGACGTGGCCGTCAAGGTGCAGCGGCCTGGCGTGCGCGAAACGATGGCCGAAGACGTGTCGATCATGCGCTCGCTCGCGCGCGGCGCCACCAAGATCATGCACAACGCGCAGGTGGTGGACTTCCAGGGCGTGGTGGAAGAGCTGTGGGACACCTTCGACGAAGAGACGAACTTCCTCAATGAGGCGCGCAACCTGTGTGAGTTCAAACGCTTCTGCGAGCACTATGCCTATATGGACTGCCCCACACCGTACGTGGACCTGTGCACCGAGCATGTGGTGGTCATGGAATACATCGAGGGCATTCCGATCGCGCACACGCGCGAACTGCTCGACGACGGCTATTCGCTCAAGGAGATCGGCACGAAGCTCGTGGACAACTACGCGTCGCAGATCCTGGACGCCGGCTTCTTCCACGCCGACCCGCACCCGGGCAACATCGAGATCCGCGGCGGCAAGATCGTGCTGCTCGACCTCGGCATGACCGGCCGGCTCAACGCGTCCACGCGCGCCGCGCTCAAACAGATGCTGTTCGCTGTGGCCAAGCAGGATTCGGCAGGGCTCGCCGACGCGCTGCTTCGCTTCGCCGGCACCGCGATCAACCACACCGACTACCCGTCGCTGCTCGCCGACCTGGACGGCATCATCGACGAATTCGGCACCGTGGACCTGGCGGACCTGGACTTGGCCGCGTTCCTGGCGCAGCTGACGCAGATGGCGCGCCGCCACGGCATCGAGATCCCCAGTTCGGTCACCACGGTGGGCCGCGCGCTCGTGACGCTCGAAGGTCTGCTCGACAAGTTCATCCCGAACGTCAACATGATCCAGATCATCTCGAAGCACATCGCGGCATCGAAGACGAACGTGGAATCGGTGACCGACGAACTCAAGACGCTCGCCGTGGAAAGCCACGAGGCGCTGCACGGCGCGCTCAAATCGATGAGCGAGGCCAACACCGCGCTCCACATGCTCACGCGCGGCGAACTGCGCATGAACCTCGAGCTCGTCTCGTCCGAAGAGCCGATGCGCCAGCTTTCCGACATGGTCAACCGCCTGACGATGGCGCTCATCGTGGTCGGCCTGTTCATCGGATCGTCAATCGTGTATTACGCCGGCATGAAACCGATCATCTTCGGCATCCCGGCCGTGGGGTTCCTGGGCTATCTGGCGGCCTTCGTGCTCTCGATGTGGATCGTGTTCGACATCTACTCGAAGAAGCGCCAAGCCAAGCGCCGCGCCCGCAAATGACGCGCGTTCGCTGACAGCAACGGCACGGGCGTGCAGTAGGCTCGGGTAGTGGAACTCCCAAGGAGGAAACATGGCCAAGACCGTACAGAAAATCCTGATCGGCGCCTCGCTCGCCGCAGGTGCCGGATTGTGGGCGATGGCGCCGCGCACGTTCGGCAACAAGCGCAAGAACTATGTGCCCACGCTACCGCAGATCCCGTACGCGCACCGCGGCCTGCACGACGCCGGCTCCGGCCTGAGCCAGCAGTATGCGGGCGAAAGCGGCGAATACATCGCGCTCGCCCGCCGCATGGCGATGCAGGCGGGCTACGGCACACCGAATGAGCCGGGCCCGATCGCGCCTGAGAATTCGCTCGCCGCATTCGCCGCGGCCGCGACCGCCGGCTACGGCATCGAACTCGACGTGCAGATGACACTCGACAACCAGATCGTGGTGCTGCACGACCCCGACCTGCTGCGCGTTGCGGGAGACCCGCGCCGCGTGGCCGACCTGACATACGACGAGCTCGTGCGCATCCCGCTGTTCCCCACGGCAGCGCCGGGCGCCTATGAGTCGCCGCTGCTGCCGGGGGCGAGCGCCGACGACCCGTCCGCCGTCGCCACGCCGGCCACCGCGCCGAAGGGCTATTACCAGCATGTGCCGCTGCTCAGCGACGTGCTGCGCGTAGTGGACGGCCGCGTGCCGATCATCGTCGAATTCAAATTCGAAAACCCGCGTTCGTGGGACGCCCGCGACGAGGAATTCATGACGCGCGCCGCCAATCTGCTCGACGCATACCATGGCCTGTATGTGGTGGAGTCGTTTAGCCCGGCCGCCATGAACTGGTACAAGTCCAACCATCCGGATGTGTGCCGCGGCCAGCTTGCCGAAGACGTGCGCTTCGGCGGCGCCGACGCCGTGACGTGGGCCGCCGGCAAGCTCGCGTTCAACTGGATGTCGCGCCCTGATTTTGTGGCGTACGACTACCGCAACGGCAGCAGCAAGCTGCTCGCTTTCGCGCGCAAGATGGGAGCGCTCGCCGTGGCGTGGACCGTGCGCAGCTCGGCCGAACTGAGCCAGAGCATGCCGTACTTCGACCGCTACATCTTCGAGGCGTTCGTGCCGGGTGAGCTGCCGGCCGCGAACATGCAGCTGTAGACTGATGCGCGCATAATGCGAGCGGGCCGCGGTGTTCACCACCACGGCCCGCTTTTGCATTGGAGGCTTTTCGCTGTTTGTGCC